>Ga0207430_10010_pt1 | contig 135123 bp, 130 predicted proteins | sample YelNatsi3bottle8_FD_187544 | JGI IMG/M metagenome (GOLD analysis project Ga0207430, IMG submission 187544) | Hot spring thermophilic microbial communities from Obsidian Pool, Yellowstone National Park, USA - site 3 bottle 8 (SPAdes) (version 2) | ecosystem: Environmental > Aquatic > Thermal...
AGGAAAACACAAACCCCAGTTTACACCTAATGTTGACACAGGTGACTATGTGATTGTTATAAACGCTGAAAAGGTTGTTTTAACGGGGAAAAAGCTTGACAAGGACGGATACAGATATCATACAAAATATCCTGGCGGACTTAAATTTATTCCATATCGCAGACTTCTTGAAAAGCATCCGGAGAAGGCAATTGAGATTGCGGTGCGCGGCATGCTTCCTAAAAACAAGCTCAGAGATAGGTTCATGAGAAAACTCAAAGTTTACAGAGGACCAAATCATCCACATGCTGCACAAAAGCCAGAAGTGTTGGAAATTTAGTTTTAAGGGGAGGATATAAAAGTGGCACAGATTAAATATTATGCAACTGGTAGAAGGAAAACTTCTGTTGCGAAGGTTTGGCTAACGCCAGGTTCTGGTAAGATAATAGTAAATGATAAGAAAATGGAAGAATATTTTCCACTTGAAACATTGAGAATAATTGTAAAGCAGCCACTGACTCTTACAGAGACTTTGAACAAATATGATGTAATAGCAAAGGTCATGGGTGGCGGGCTTTCTGGCCAAGCAGGTGCACTGCGACATGGTATTGCAAGAGCTTTAGTGCTTGCAGACCCAACCCTAAGACCAGTTTTAAAGAAAGCAGGTTTTCTCACAAGAGACCCGCGTATGGTGGAAAGAAAGAAATATGGTCTCAAGAAAGCAAGAAGAGCACCCCAATTCTCAAAAAGATAAAAAGTTTTGGCGGCTCCTTTTTCAGAAAGGAGCTTTTATTTTTTTCTGCAATTTTGTCAATCTAAAATTTCAACCTATTGACATCATCTCAGAAACTGGATATAATAAAACTGTAGTTGCCAATGGGGGCATACCGAAAAGGTATGTCCCCATTTTGCATTTTAAGCGGATATAGACTTTCAAAATAAGATTTGGGGGTGTTTTGAGTGAACTATGCTGATATTGTATGGGTTTTAATTTCAACTGCTTTGGTTATGCTAATGACACCAGCAGTAGGTCTTTTTTATGGTGGCATGGTCAGAAGAAAAAACCTTCTTTCCACAATTACCATGTCAGCACTGACTCTGGGACTTATCAGCATTGAATGGGTTTTGATCGGTTATAGCATGGCTTTTGGACCTGACAGGTTTGGATTGATTGGGAGCTTTGAGTGGGCAGGGTTAAAAAATGTTGGATATAAGCCTAACCCTGACTATGCAGCTAGCATCCCACATCTTTTGTTTATGGCATTTCAGATGATGTTTGCAGCAATTACTCCTGCACTTATTGTAGGTGCTTATGTTGAGAGAATAAAATTTAGCAGTTATATACTTTTTACATTACTGTGGTCAATATTTGTTTACAATCCTGTTGCGCACTGGGTGTGGGCAAAAGGTGGATGGCTCAAAAACTTGGGTGCTTTAGATTTTGCAGGAGGGACAGTTGTCCATATCACTGCAGGCGTGTCAGCTTTGGCACTGTCGCTTGTGCTAAGAAAAAGAAAGGACTTTGGCAAAGTTCAGATGGAACCAAACAATATTCCACTTACATTACTTGGTGCGTTTTTACTTTGGTTTGGATGGTTCGGGTTCAATGGTGGAAGCAGTTTAGCTGCAAATGAGATAGGAGTAAATGCTTTTGTTGTGACAAATGTGGCTGCTGCAGCTGCCGCTGTTTCGTGGATGATTATAAGCTGGCTTTATAGAAAACCAAGTGCAATTGGAATTGCAACAGGTGCGGTTGTTGGGCTTGTTGCAATAACACCTGCCTCAGGTTATGTAAATGCTCTTTCAGCAATTGTAATAGGTGCAGTTGCATCTATAATCTCATTCTACTTTATAAGACTTCGCGAAAGACTAAAGCTTGATGAGACGTTGGATGTATGGGCTTGCCATGGCATGGGTGGAACCTGGGGGGCAATAGCAACAGGAATATTTGCCAGCAAGGCGGTAAACCCTGGCGGAAATGACGGTTTGATATTTGGAAACTTTAAGCTGTTTTTAGTCCAGTTAGTTTCTGTAGCTGTTGTTTGGGCTTTCTCATTCGTGATTACATTCATAATAGCGAAAATTCTTGACAAAACAGTTGGGCTTGCTGTGACATATGAAGAGGAGACAGTTGGCCTTGACATATCTCAGCATGGTGAAGAGGCTTATGGCGGAATTTAATTTTGGGGGTGTTTTGAAATGAAAAAGATTGAAGCCATCATCAGGGAAGAGAAGCTAAATGACCTCAAAGAGTGCTTGGAAAAAGAAGGAATCTATGGTATGACAGTTATGAGAGTAAAAGGAAGAGGAATCCAGCGAGGAATTACTCTGCAGTGGAGGGCAGGGTCATACACAGTAGACCTTTTGCCAAAGGTTTTGGTAATGATGGTTGTAAGCGATGAGCAATTTGAAAAGGTTATAGATGTTATCCTTGACTGCTGTTCAACTGGCAATCCAGGTGATGGAAAGATATTTGTCTCAGAGGTAAGTGAGGTTATCAGAATTAGCAGCAAAGAAAGAAATGTAAAGATTTAAAAGTTATAAAAAGCAACAAAAATCAAGAGGGCTACCTTCTTCAAAAAACTTTCTATGTTGGTAGTCCTCTGTCTTTTTTATACAATCTTTTTGTAAATCTCAAATTGCATTTTTGCCATATTCTCAGCTGAAAATTTTTCCTTTGCTTTTTGAGAAAGTCTTTTACCAAAAATTGTAATAAGCTCTTTGTTATTCAAAAGAGTTTCTATTTTTTTGGCAAGTTCTTTATAATCTCCTACCTCGAACAAAAGGCCATTTTCACCATCTTCAATCAGGTCAGGGACAGAACCTACTTTACTTGAGATACAACATTTTTCGAGAGCTGTTGCCTCTAAGATTGAGTAGGGGAATGTCTCTGAGTATGAACTAATTACATTTATATCAATTGCATTGAAAAAATCATAAGGATTTTTTATATTCCCAAGCAAAAAAACTTTATCATTTAATTTAAACTCGTTTATCATATTTTGAAGATACTCCCTTTGAGGACCACTTCCCCCAATTAGAAATATCACATTAGGGTTATCTTTAACAACCAAGTTTGCAGCTTTAATGAAAACGTCCAATCCCTTTACTTTATATAACCTGCTTAAATTTCCCACAATTATCTTAGATTGGTATACAGATTTGTTCATGTACCTTGATAAAAACGTATTCTTTTCTTCAAAACTTATCTCCTTGGCAAAATCAAATCCATTGTACAAAAGAAAAATTTTCTTTTCATCTACTCCTAAACTTTTAATCTTGCTAATTAAGGTAGACCCAACAGAAATAAAATAGTCAAATCTTTTTAGTGAAAGCTTGTTCAGGTATGAAAAAATAATTCTTTTATAAAACACATCCTGAAAATCCAAGTCAAAATCACTATGTATGGTTGTTATAAAGGGTCTGTTTTTGACCTTTCTTTTGAGAAACATTCCAATAAAATTTGCCCTTGCCCCGTGGCAGTGAATTATATCATACCCATCATCCTCTATAATCTGATAAATCTTGTCAACAACACTCAAATCAAATCGTGAGCGCTGCAAAATAACATCTATGTCAATTCCAGCATTTTTTACCTCATCATAAAATGATCCATACATAAAGCAGATTATTTTCAGCTCAACCAAATTTTTTAATTTTGAACAAAGGTTTATGATATGTGTTTTTGCACCACCAGTATCTCCACCACTTATTAAATGCAAGACCTTCATTTTCTAAAAACAAACCTCCTCATCTTTTACCATCCCCATTCAATTAGATTATATCATAACTCTTTATTAATAGGTCAAAATATGATAAAAATATATCGTATGGATTTAGAGCAAGGTGATTTAAGTTGAAAATGGTCTATGTTTGTCAGGAATGTGGCTACAGAACGTCGAAGTGGCTTGGAAGGTGTCCAAACTGCTCAAACTGGGACACATTTGTGGGAGAGTACATAGAGGAAAAGAAAAAGAATATTACGAAATCTCCCAATAATAGCTTGGCGCCTCTAAAGCTTTCAGATGTAGCAACCGAAGAGGAAAGGTTCCTCTGTGGAATTGATGAGCTTGACAGTGTCCTTGGCGGTGGTTTTGTCAAAGGTGAGCTGATTTTGCTTGGTGGTGAGCCAGGGATAGGAAAGTCAACCTTGCTTTTGCAGGTTGGAAGTGTCCTAAGCAAGAGGATGAAGGTATTGTATGTCTCAGGTGAAGAAAGGGCAAACCAGTTAAAACTAAGAGCCCAAAGGCTAAAAATTGATAGTAATATTGATATTCTATGTGAAACAAACTTTGACCTTGTTGAGAAACTGATTTTGGAACTAAAACCAGAGTTTATCATAATAGATTCTATTCAGACAATGTATATTCCAGATAACCAGTCAGCCCCGGGGAGCGTTACACAGGTAAGAGATGTAACGATGAGACTTTTGAAGCTTGCTAAAAGCTTAAAAATTACAGTTGTAATTGTGGGGCATGTTACAAAAGATGGGCTTATTGCGGGGCCAAGGGTTTTAGAGCATATGGTTGACTGTGTTTTATATTTTGAAGGTGAGCGGTTTAATACATTTAGAATTATAAGAGCTTACAAGAATCGATTTGGACCAACAAACCAGCTTGGGATATTTGAGATGACTGATAGCGGACTTGTTGAGGTCAAAAATCCTTCAAGTCTCTTTTTAGAGAGCAGCTACAATGTTGAAGGAGTTGCTATTTACTCTGCAATTGAAGGGACGCGCGCTATTTTATTGGAGATACAGGCACTGACTACCCCAACCTCCTTTGGTACACCGCGAAGGACTGTGACCGGAATTGACTATAACAGATGTGTAATGCTTTGCGCAGTGCTTGAGAAAAAGGTTGGTCTCCCTTTGAATGTTCAAGATATATATGTAAATGTTGCAGGTGGATTTAAGGTTACAGAACCTGCAGCTGACCTTGCAATTGTGTGTGCAATTGCTTCAAGTTATAAGGGCATGCCAATTGGAGATAATGTATTAATAGGTGAAGTGGGCTTAACTGGCGAGATTAGAGCAGTAAGTAACATTGAAAAAAGGCTAAATGAGGCTAAAAAACTTGGGTTTGAAAGAGCAATAATCCCAAAGAGAAATTCAGAAAACCTATCTACAGATTTTGGAATGAAAATATATGCGATGTCTAATATAGAAGAAGTATTTGATTTTATATTTTAGAAAAGAGAGTGATTTTAAAGATGATTTTAAAAGATCTAAAGGATATGCTCATTAAAGAGGGCGCAAGTGATGTTGGGTTTTCAAATATACAAGAATATCTTCCAGATGAGCTAAAGGCATTTAAAACCTGCATAACTGTGGTTGTGAGGCTTTCTGATGCCATTATAAATGAAATTGTAGATTATCCCACATTTACATATTACCACCATTACAAGGCAGTAAATAACCTCATTGACCTTTTGACTTTAAAAGGGGTATTATTTTTGGAGTCAAAAGGATATTTTGCGATGAGCGTTGCAGCATCACAGAGCGTCCATGGCAAGGACAACGGTTTTTCAGGAGTTTTATCTCACAAGATAGGAGCAGTTTTATCTGGTATGGGGTTTATAGGGAAAAACAACCTTTTTGTTCACAATAGATTTGGTCCGAGGGTAAGGCTTGGAACAATACTTACAACATATGAACCAGAAGAAGAAATAAAAAACCATATAATAGAGCCTCAATGTGGACAGTGCAATCTCTGTATTATAAGCTGCCCAGCACAGGCACTTCGTGGGAGCACGTGGTATTTAGGCATTGACAGAAATGATATGGTAGACCCCCATGCATGTAGCAGCTATATGAAAGAGAAATTTAAGTATATAGGGCGTGGACAAGTTTGTGGCATATGCATGAGGGTCTGTCCTTACGGAAGTGAGGTCAAAAGATAGGATTTTATCTTCTTAAGGTGTATGTGTGGCAATTTGTTTTTTCTTTTGTGCCGTGAGCTGTAGAGCCACCACCATCAACTGATACTTCAATGGATGGTGCTGTACATTTTTTGTTCTCCCAATACATACAATCAGAGACATTACAGGTAATTCTATCTGGCATCTTAAATACCTCCATTTGATGCGATTTTTGAGGTTTCCATAAATTATTCTTTGCATATAATTTGAACTTTATTCAAAACTAATATTTTCAATTTTGGGTGAGAAAATAGATGAAAAATATTGTTATATCAGGATATTATGGACAATTAAATACTGGTGATGAGGCAATTTTAAGGGTTTTAGTTGATAAATTGAAAGAGTATGAAAGAGAGAGCAATAGCAGTTTAAATATAGTTGTATTATCTTCAAGACCAGAGCTGACAGCAAAGCTTTACAATGTGGCGTCTGTCAATAGAAAAAAGATTCCATCTGTTATAAAGGCAATAAAGAGATGCGATATTTTTATTTCGGGCGGGGGAAGTCTTTTTCAAAATGAAACAAGCAACAGAAGCCTTTATTATTACCTTTTTCAAATACTCATTGCAAAGCTTTTTGGCAAAAAAGTTTTTATTTTTTCTCAGGGAATTGGACCAATTAGAAGATGGTACAATGTCCTACTTTTTAAGCATGTAATAAGACTTGCAGACTATATTACACTAAGAGACTATGATTCGTTTGATTTTTTGCATAAGTTGAAAATAAACAAAAAAATTGAGCTTTCAGCAGACCCTGCTTTTTTGTTAAATCCTTGCTGTGAACAAAAAACTCAAAAACTATTGGAAGAGTACAATATAGACTTCAATAAAAAGACAATAGGTATTGTGGTAAGAAAATGGAAAAATGAAAAGGATATGACTGACAAGATTGCAAAGATTGCTGATATTCTTATAGAAAATGAAGGGTACAACGTTGTGTTTATTCCTTTTCAAGGCAAGTGGGACATAATCAAGATAAATGAGATTGTCTCAAAGATGAAAAATAGGCCGTATGTGCTCAGTGACAAGTTACACCCGCATGAGCTTTTAGGAATTTTCAAGAAATTGGATTTAATAGTTGGAATGAGACTTCACGCTCTTGTGTTTGCAGCAAAGATGGGTGTTAGATTCATTGGCATTTCCTATGATCCAAAAATTGACAGTTTCTTGAAGATATATGGGTTTAAACCTGCAGGGTATGTAGACAGTTTCGATGTAAACAATGTGCTAATTAGTATTCAATATATGCTATCTGAGGGAAAAGTAACAAAAAAGATTGAGGAGATTACAAGAAATTTGACTCAGAAAGCTGAAAAGGCTTTTGAGATATTAAAAGATGCTCTGAATAATATTAAAAAGAGGAATAGCATAAACATTTTAGGTGTGAGGATTGACTGTGTGAATTTTAAAAAGGCAAAAGAAAGGTGTCTTGAGTTTTTAAATTCCTCATCACCGCATATTGTATTTACTCCAAATGTTGAGATGATTATGCTATCACAAAAGGATGAAAAGTTTAAAAAAATTCTAAACTCAAGTGATTTAAATGTTCCAGATGGAATTGGGGTTGTGTGGGCGTCAAAATATTTTGGTGAAAAACTGTACGAGAGGGTTACTGGTTTTGACCTGATGATGGAATTGATACCAGAACTTGAAAGATATCAAAAAAAAGTGTTTTTACTTGGTGCAAAACCGGGAATTGCTGAAAAAGCAAAAGAAAATCTTTTAAAGAAGTTCAAAGATTTAGACATTTGCGGTACCTACCATGGTTATTTCTCAATAGAGGAAAATGAAAGGATTGTTGAACTTATAAACTCTTCAAAAGCAGATGTAGTTTTTGTTGCTATGGGTATGAAAAGGCAAGAAGAGTGGATCTACAAAAACAGAAAAAAGCTAAATTGCAAACTCATTATGGGTGTTGGTGGAAGTTTGGATGTACTATCAGGTGAGGTCAAAAGGGCACCAAGGATTTTTCAAAAACTTGGACTTGAGTGGTTTTATAGGCTTATTACCCAGCCTTGGAGATTTAAAAGAATGCTTGCATTGCCTAAGTTTGTATTTGTTGTTTTGAAAACTAAACTATTTGGAGGAAGATAGATGCTGAAAAAGATTTTCAGAGTTATATACGAATATGCTGCTATAACATTTGGCTCACTTTTGGTCGCACTGTCTTTAAACCTTTTTCTTGTTCCCAACAAGATTGCGGCAGGTGGATTTTCTGGTATTGCAACCGTTGTGTATTATCTCTCTCATTTTAAACTTCCTGTTGGTATGACAATGCTTGCTCTAAACATTCCTGCTTTTATTTGGGGTGTGAAGACAATTGGAGTAGATTTTGGAGTCAAGAGTGTGTATGGTACAATAGCTCTTTCAGTTCTAACAGACCTGACAACTTTTTTACCATGTATTACATATGATAAACTACTTGCTTCAGTTTTTGGTGGAGCACTCATGGGGTTGGGCCTTGCCATTGTGCTTTTGTATGGTGCAACAACTGGTGGAACTGAGATGCTTGCAAGGATTATTCATAAATTTATCTCCTTTATCTCAGTTGGCCAAATTCTTTTAGGACTTGATGTTGCTGTAATTGCAATGGCATCAATAGTATTTAAAAACTATGAACTTGGACTTTGGGCAGTTTTGACCCTTTTTGCATGTTCAAAGGTAATGGATGCCATCTTAGAAGGTGTCAACTTTGCAAAAGCACTTATAATAATCTCTGACAAGTCAGACATAATCGCAGAGAAGATTTTAAAAGAGCTTGACAGAGGTGTAACAGGCCTTCATGGCATTGGAATGTGGACAAAGACAGAAAAAAACGTGCTGCTTTGTGTTGTCAAAAGACATGAGGTGAGCCGTGTTAAGAATCTTGTAAAAAGTATTGACCAGAGAGCGTTTGTGATTTTGACGGATGTTCGTGAGGTTTTAGGTGAGGGTTTCTCTGTTTGAGACAAAAAAGATTTAATGGTATAATAGAAAAAAAAGAATAAAAAGCTTCATTAATCTGGCAAGGGATAAACCAAAAATTACATTTAGTAAAGGAGGTTTATAGCTTAAGATGGACAAGGCAAAAGAGAAAGAGCTCAAAAAGATAGCAACCGAGATAAGAAAAAGTATAATTATTCAAACAGCTGAGGCAGGCTCTGGTCACCCTGGCGGTTCACTTTCTGGTGTTGAGATTTTGACATATCTTTACTTTGTTGAGATGAAAATCGACCCTAAGAATCCAAAAGATCCAGACAGGGACAGGTTTGTTCTTTCAAAAGGCCATGCATCCCCACTTTTGTATGCAGTTTTGGCTGAAAAGGGTTTCATCAGCAAGGAGGAGCTGAAAGGTTTTAGGCAGATTTATTCTAATCTCCAAGGTCATCCTGATATGAAAAAGGTGCCGGGGGTGGAGATGTCAACAGGGTCATTAGGTCAGGGCTTGTCTGTTGCAAATGGAATGGCACTGGCTGCAAAGCTTGACAAAAAGGATTATAGAGTATATGTTTTGCTTGGCGATGGCGAAATCCAGGAAGGGCAAATTTGGGAAGCTGCAATGACAGCTGCACATTACAAGCTTGACAACCTGACAGCATTTTTGGACCACAATGGTCTTCAGATAGACGGTAAAATCACAGAGGTTATGTCACCTGAGCCAGTTGATGAAAAGTTCAAAGCGTTTGGCTGGCATGTTATAAAGATTGATGGGCATGATTTTAACCAGATAGAAGGTGCAGTAAACGAGGCAAAGACAGTGAAAGGAAAGCCAACAATCATAATTGCTGAAACAGTTAAAGGAAAAGGCGTATCGTTTATGGAAAATGAAGTAGGCTGGCATGGCACAGCTCCAAACAAAGAACAGGCACAAAAGGCTTTAGAGGAGCTACAAAAGCAGTATGAAGCTTTGGAGGTGCAAGGATAAGATGGCAAAGATAGCAACAAGAGAAGCATATGGTCAAGCTTTGGCTGAGTTTGGTGAGATTTATAAGGATATAGTTGTGCTTGATGCAGACCTTTCAAAGTCAACAAGGACAGAGATTTTCAAAAAGAAATTCCCTGATAGATTTTTCAATATAGGAATTGCAGAGCAGGACCTTATGGCAACAGCAGCAGGACTTGCAACATGTGGCAAGATTCCTTTTGCAAGCACATTTGCTGTCTTTGCGGCAGGAAGAGCTTATGACCAGGTGAGAAACTCCATTGGCTATCCACATCTAAATGTTAAGATTGGAGCATCACATGCAGGTGTGTCAATCGGCGAAGATGGTGCATCCCATCAGATGCTTGAAGACATTGCACTGATGAGGGTAATTCCGGGCATGGTTGTACTGTCACCTTCAGATGCAGTGTCCACACACGAGTGTGTAAGGCTTGCAATTGAGCATGAAGGTCCTGTTTATATTCGCTTAGGGAGACTCGGGGTTGAGGAGATTTACAAGAAAGGTGAGCTTAAGCTTGAGCTTGGAAAAGGCATTGTTCTTCAAAAAGGTACAGATGTTGGAATTCTGGCAACAGGGCTTATGGTCCACGAAGCGATAAAAGCAGCAAAGATGCTACAAGAGGAAGGAATCTCAGTTTATCTTGTTGATATGCCATGCATAAAACCAATTGATGTTGATTTGATTTTAGATGTGGCAAAGACAACTGGTTGCATTGTCACAGCAGAGGAGCATAATGTAATTGGGGGATTTGGCAGTGCGGTGGCTGAGGTTTTAATTCAAAATTATCCCGTACCTGTTAAGATGGTTGGGGTGAATGATGAGTTTGGTAGGTCAGGAAAGCCTGAAGATGTTTTGAAATATTATAAACTCACTGCTGAGGAGATAGTAAACAAGGCAAAGGAAGTTATGAAACTGAAGAAGTAAAAGAAAATTTAAAAGTAATAGCCGTCTTTTTTACAGGCTTGAATTGTAAAAAAGACGGCTTTCTTATTTTTGTGCAATTGTGATAAAATTATATTAAACCTTAAGCTTTTTTTATAAGTGAGGTCTTTCAAAAATATGGATGAGAAGATAAAACTCAAAGAAAAAACTCAACATGGTAGTGCAATGTTTCCAATAAATGTTTATGAGAATCTGTTTATGCATGAGAATAACACATTTTTGCCACACTGGCATGATGAGTTTGAGATAATTTACCTTGAAAAGGGATTAGCAAGTTTTGCTATAGATGGTCAAGAGTATAGATTGTTACCTCATCAATTCTTATTTGTCAACTGCGGTTCAATCCATTCTGGAAAGGCTATTGACTCTCCTGAGGCATATGCAATTGTATTCAATCTAAATATGCTTTGTTCAGAAGAACCAGATATTTGCAAAACCAAATATCTGAAGCCAATTGAGACAAGAAGATTATTAGTTCCAAATTTTATTGAGGATACTTTTTTAAAAGAACTAATATTTAATTTAATAAAGATTTGGAAAGAGAAGGCATATAGTTATGAGCTTTATGTAAAATCAAGCCTTTTTATGATTTTTTACCATCTTTTTAATAAAAGATATATCGTGGACAGTAAATATGACAGAGAGTTTAATTCCAAACTTGAAAAGATAAAGGCAGCTTTGGACTATATCAATTCGAACTATTCTAACCTCCTTAGTATAGATGAGCTCAGCAAAATTACAAATCTTAGTAAGTACTATTTTTGTAGGCTGTTTAAAGAGATTACTCATCTTACTCCCATTGATTACATAAACAAGTTTAGAGTAGAGAAGGCTATTGAACTTATTAAGAATACCAATCTTAGCATATCAGAAATAGCGTTTGAGGTTGGATTTAACAATGTGAGTTATTTTATAAAGATATTCAAGGAATATGTATGTGTAACCCCACTTCAGTATAAAAAGAAGGATGTAATATAGCAAGGTATTTATATTTTTTTGCAATATGGTGAGAGAAATAATTTTTGTTTTGTGGCTATTTTATTATATAGTAAGTGCCTAATTTTTCAGGAGGGGAAGACAAAATGAAATTTACTGATGGCTTTTGGCGTGTAAAAGAAGGAATAAGGTTGTATCATCCAGCTCATGTGTATGATTATGAAATTGCAAAAGATACAGTTACTATTTTTGCACCAGCTCAATTTATCACAAACAGAGGACAAACCTTACAAGGTCCTGTTTTTACTATACGTTTTTCTTCACCTTTTGACAATGTTATAAGAGTGCAGATTTGGCACTACAAAGGACAAAGGGATAAAAAGCCGTATTTTGAATTTTATAAAGAAGAAGGATATTGTCCTTTGATAGAAGATTCTTCGGAGAGTATTGTAATAACAAGTGGAAAGCTCAAAGCTACCATTAGCAAAAAAGGTGAGTGGGGGGTAGCATATTACTACGAAGATAAATATCTCACAAAAAATGGTTATAAATATCTTGGTTATGCAATCATGCCTGATAATACTGCTTACATGAGGGAACAGCTTTCTTTGAGTGTTGGCGAGTGCGTTTATGGGCTGGGTGAAAGGTTTACACCTTTTGTTAAGAATGGGCAGACGATTGATATGTGGAACGAGGATGGTGGCACAATCTCTGAGCTTGCTTATAAAAACATTCCTTTTTATATCACCAACCGCGGTTATGGTGTTTTTGTAAATGATCCAGGGCGAGTGTCGTTTGAAGTTGCATCTGAAAATGTACAAAGGGTACAGTTTAGTACAAAAGGAGAATATTTAGAATACTTCATAATTGGCGGAAATGATATGAAAGGTGTTTTAGAAAATTACACAAAGCTGACAGGAAGGCCAAGTCTTCCACCTGCATGGTCTTTTGGGCTGTGGCTTACAACCTCTTTTACCACGAATTATGATGAAAAGACAGTTACAAGCTTTATAGATGAAATGATTGAAAGAGATATTCCTCTTCATGTATTTCATTTTGACTGTTTCTGGATGAAGGAAATGCACTGGGTTGATTTTGAGTGGGACAACAGGGTCTTTCCAGAACCTTCGCAGATGCTAAAGCGTCTAAAAGAAAAGGGAATTAAGATTTGTGTTTGGATAAATCCTTATGTGTCTCAGCTTTCGAAACTTTTTGATGAGGGAAAAGAAAAAGGGTATTTTTTGAAAAAAACCAATGGGGATATTTGGCAGACAGATGATTGGCAACCTGGAATGGCTATTGTGGATTTTACAAACCCGGAGGCTTGCAAGTGGTATTCAGAAAAGCTCAAAGAGTTAATTAAAATGGGAGTTGATTGTTTCAAGACAGATTTTGGCGAGAGAATTCCAACAGATGTTGTATATTTTGATGGCTCAGACCCTGAAAAGATGCACAATTACTACACTTATCTTTACAACACGACGGTATATGAAACATTGGAAGAAGTTCTTGGCAAAGGAGAGGCAGTTGTCTTTGGGAGATCTGCAACAGCTGGAAGTCAAAAATTCCCTGTGCACTGGGGCGGAGATTGTTTGGCTTCATATGAGTCCATGGCAGAGACACTCAGGGGTGGTCTTTCACTTTCTCTTTGCGGTTTTGGATTTTGGAGTCATGACATAGGCGGGTTTGAGAGCACAGCAACGCCAGATCTTTATAAAAGATGGGTTGCATTTGGCCTGCTTTCTTCACATAGCAGACTTCATGGGAATTCTACATATAAGGTTCCTTGGCTTTATGACGAGGAAGCAGTAGATGTTTTGAGGTTTTTCACAAAGCTAAAATGTAGACTTATGCCCTATATCTTTGCAAAGGCCAAAGAGGCAGCAGAAAAAGGGATTCCAGTTTTGCGACCTATGGTGTTAGAGTTTCCAGATGACCCAGCATGCAACTACCTTGATAGACAATATATGCTTGGAGATAGCCTTTTGGTTGCTCCAATCTTCTCACCAGATGGCGAGGTTCAGTATTATGTGCCAGAAGGTATATGGACAAACATATTGACAGGTGAAAAGATTGTTGGTGGCAAGTGGAGAAAGGAAAAACATGGCTACTTTAGCCTGCCGCTTTTGGCAAGACCAAATTCTATAATTCCAATTGGAAGTTGCGACACAAGACCTGATTATGACTATGCGAACAATGTGACTTTGAATGTGTATGAATTAGAAAATGGAAAAGTAGCTTCCGTGGCTGTAAATGATACAAGTGGCGAAACAGAACTTGAATTAGAAATTAAAAGAAACAAGGATAAAATTTTAATAAATATACTGAAGACTACTCAAAAGCCTTGGAGACTTCTTTTCCATGGACTTAAGTTAAAGTCTCAATTTAATGCAATTGTAAATCAGAAAGATAATGGTAGTGAAGTAATTTTAGAAGCAGGCAACATAGAGGCTTTATTAAGTATTGTGTAGTGATGCTAAAAATTCTCTATTGTTTGACCAACATAGTTTTAATTAAGGTAAAGTAGAAAGAGATCAATAAATAATAAAAGATGGGTTGTCAAACTTAAATCCTTGACAACCCTCTTTTTTCATATAAACTCTTTACCTGATATATGCTCGAGCATAAAGTATACATTGAAAGGAAAGGTATTTTTCAATGAAAAAGATTATATTGAATGCTACCTCATTCTAAAAGGCAAAAAGAAAAGTTGACAAGTGATGCTCCTACAAAGGCATAAAAACATGGCAGGGGCGGAGGGACTCGAACCCCCAACCAACGGTTTTGGAGACCGCTACTCTACCAATTGAGCTACGCCCCTATGCCTGTCTTTATTATAAGCTATAATCTATTTCTTTGTCAACCCCCATCTTAAATTGTGTTATTAGAGTTGTTCAAAACTTTTAAGTAGCGTTATGCTAACAAAATCAATTTTTTACTTATTATTGTTTGGATTTAATACTATTTTGTGATATAATCTATTTGAAATTCTCAAGTATTATAGGAGGGAGTTGTGTTGAATACCACAGCAGGTCAACAAAAACAAATAAATATTGCATATATTGGTGGAGGTTCTCGTGGCTGGGCATGGAGATTGATGACTGATTTGGCTCTTGAAAAGGATTTGGCTGGTACTGTGAAGCTATATGACATTGACTTTGAAGCTGCGAAGAACAATGAGATAATTGGGAACAAACTTTCAAGCAAGCCTGAGGTTGTAGGAAAATGGAAATATGTTGCTGTAAAAACCTTAGATGAAGCTTTATATGGTGCTGATTTTGTTATAATTTCAATTCTTCCAGGAACTTTTGAAGAGATGTATTCAGATGTTCATGCTCCTGAAAAATATGGAATATACCAATCTGTAGGTGACACAACAGGTCCCGGCGGACTTATCAGAGGTTTGAGGACCGTTCCAATGTATGTGGAATTTGCTGAAGCAATAAAGAAGAACTGTCCTAATGCATGGGTAATCAACTATACAAATCCAATGGCTATATGTTTGAAAACTCTTTATGAAGTATTCCCAAATATAAAGGCTTTTGGGTGCTGCCATGAGGTTTTTGGTACACAAAAGCTTTTGACAGAGGTTGTAAAAGAATTTTTGAATGAGGATAGAGAAATTTCAAGAAGAGAAATCAAGGTAAATGTACTTGGAATAAATCACTTTACATGGTTTGACAAAGCTTCATATAAAAATTATGATTTATTCCCTCTCTACAAAGAATTTGTAGATAAGTATTACGAAGAAGGATTTGAAAAGGTAAAAGGACTTTGGGAAAAGGACTACTTTGCTTCTGCAAATAGGGTGAAATTTGATTTGTTCAGACGATTTGGACTCATTGCTGCAGCAGGAGATAGGCATTTAGCTGAATTCGTACCATATATATATCTTACTGACAAAGAGACAGTTAGAAAATGGAAATTTAATTTGACACCTGTTGGGTGGAGAATAAAACACAGAAAAGAGTTAATTGAACTTAGTAAAGAATATGCATCAGGTAAAAAGGACGTTCCTCTGACTCCTTCTGGAGAAGAAGGAGTCATGCAGATGAAAGCTATTTTAGGTTTGGATACGTTGGTGACAAACGTGAATTTGCCCAATATGGGTCAAATACCAAATCTTCCGATAGGTGCTATCGTTGAGACAAATGCAGTATTCACACATGATGACGTCAGACCAGTTTATGCAGGAAAGTTGCCTTCAGATTTGGCAAGCATAATGACAAGACATATCAGCAATCAAGAGCTTATAGTTAAAGCTGCTTTAGAAAAGGATTTGAACCTTGCAAAAAGAGCATTCTTGAATGACCCTGCAGTTGAAAGGCTACCACAGACCAAAGCTGAGCAGCTTTTTGATGAGATGATAAATAACACTAAAAAGTATTTGGTATATTTGGGTTTATAAGGATTACAATAATCTAACCATCAGGGGCTTGTTAGTGTTTTATAACAAGCCCCTTTATTGCTTACTATATTTGAATTTGAAATTCTAAATTAATAGTTCTTCGAATCTGAGAAATCAAAAAGGTTTTGCTTATATTTATTTAATGGTATAATATACAAGAAGGAAACATTATTAATATTAACCAGAATTCATTTATAGCTTGTCAAACTCATTACAGAACCCAACATAATACAACAAAGAAGGTGATTAGATGGAAGCAAAGTTGCCTAAGGTTTACACATATGCAGACTATCTTGGGTTTCCAGAGGACGCAAGAGTAGAACTTATTAATGGTGTCATTTATGATATGAGTCCTGCACCTTCAAGAGTGCACCAAGAAATTATTTTTGAACTTACACTAATCATTGGAAATTATATTAAGCAAAACAACAAACCCTGCAAAGTATATACAGCTCCATTTGATGTTGTTCTTGTTGAGGAAGGGCAGGATGAAAAGCAATCACCAAATGTTGTTCAGCCTGATGTTTCGATTATATGCGATAAGAAAAAACTCACTGATAAAGGCTGTGTTGGAGCTCCTGAGATGATAATTGAGGTTGTGTCAGAAAATAATCCTTCTCACGATTATGTTAGAAAGCTAAACTTGTATAATCAGTATAAAGTCAGAGAGTATTGGATTGTCAATCCTAACAACCAAACAATCTTAGTATACAGACTCAAAGACACTGAAGGTTACTTGCCACCAGAGCTATACACATTCAATGACAAAGTCAAAGTTGGTATCTTTGAAGACCTTATAATAGACTTTGCACAAATTAAAGAGGTGTTATAGAATATTAAGTCCTACTTTTTCTGTAAATCCGATAAAATGTCCACAGGAAGTTTCTTGGCTCAATAGGTGTTCCAATTTTGGTTATAAAGACAAAACCATTATCTACGTAGCTACTACCTGCCAATCTTTTTTCTTCTTCTTGCAGTAGTTTGAAATTGACAACTTCTTTATAGGCAACATCTGGCAGTGAAATTATTCTACAGAATTTTCGGTTTTAGGTTCTTTAAGAATAAGAACAGTTTTAGTTTTAATTTCTGACTGCTCATTCCTGTTTTTTATCCTACGAACAGAATTTCTAATAGTAATTATTTTGTTTTCTAAATTTACATCTTTCCCCTTCAAAGTCCAAATTTCTCCCAGTCGCATTCCAGTAATCAAGGCAAAAACAAAAGCAGGTTTCAATCTTTCACCTTCAAGTACCTGCAGAAATCTTTTCTGTTCTTATACCTGTCAAAACTTTCATTTCCTTTTTGCTGGTGTTTTTGGTAAGGTGGTTACTTCACTGACATTTCATAGAATGAGTCCATTTTTAATTGCTTGATTTAAAACTGAATGTAAGATGACATGAATATGCTTGATTCTTTTTGTCGAAAGACCTGCTTTGTATTTTTCATTGTAAAGCATTTACAGATGTTTTGGATGCAAATCTTTGAGTTTATATTTTCCAAGTACAGGATTTATGTGATTTTTTATTATGCTTTCATAATCATCAAAAGTTGATTCGCTAATTTGATTTTTTTGTATTGATGCAACCAGATATTAAGCTAATTTTCAAGTGTAATATTATTGTCAGTTATTAAAATTCCTTGTTTAATTTTATTTAGCACGAAAATAGATTGCATTCAAAAATAATTTTGACCATTAACAATAAAAGATCCTCAATCATTTAATAAGAAAAAAGGCAATAATAAACTAACCAATGCTAAAAAGGCATCAGTTGGAAATATTATAAATTTAATCACAATTAAAGCTGGTTAAGGGAAAGTTTAAATGATCTTTGCGTAAAATAGAAATGATAGCATAATTTATATCCACAAATTTATTTATACGTCCTTCCAAATACGAAATACCAACTGTGGTTAGGTTTTTACTAAAAGATGGGTTCTGACACCTAGTCCTTTTGCAAACCGCTAATAGTTTTGGGATCGCAAATACTATTATACCGCTTCTTAATGTCTTTCCTATGAGTATGAGAAAAACATCTAAATTTTAACTCTTATAGGACTTTTCCATTTGCCCACTCCTGATAGACTTCCAAACAGTCCTTTTGGAGCTGTCCATACCACAGTAAGTGAGCCAAATGCGAAGAAAAATATAAAATACCATGGTACCCAAAAAACAGTACGCCACAGTTTAGGATCATACTGATGATTTAAAATAACTGCCATAAACATTTGAAATACACCTGCAACAGATAGCAGAGCTCCACACCATGCTGGAATAGGAGAAAATCCTATAGGGGAAGAAAAAGGTAAACTTATAAACCATAAAAAACTCCCAAATACAAAACTAAATGACCATACATAAGCTAATACAAAATCTATATAAACAGGCCAAAGGTAGCGCCAGCGCCAGTCTTTAAAAATATCTTTATGTGTTCGAAGCAAATGCCAGCCTCCAAGGGCCCAACGCTTACGCTGTTTCCAATACTCTTTCAATGTTGAGGGAGCCTGTATTAAAGCAATGGCTTGTGGTACAAACCAAACTTCATAGAAATGTCGTTGTATTTTCCATGTAACATCAATATCTTCAGTAGCAGTATTACTCGAAAATCCACCTATTTCTTTCAATACTTCTGTTCGGTAAGCAGTAGCACATCCTGAAACTGTAAGTATACGTCCTAAAACTCGTTGTGAACGTTTTATAAGGCCTATAATAGAAGAAAATTCAGCAGCTTGCAATTTTTCAGTAATATTTCTCCGATTAAAAGTTATAGGATTAGCTGTAACTGCTCCAAGGCGGGGTTGAGATAAAAATGAAGCAACAAGATGCTTTAATGCTTGTGGTGTAAGAATTGTATCTGCATCTATTACTACGGTTATTGGTGTTGTTACTCCAATTGATAAAGCACAATTAAGTGCTTGAGCTTTACCTTGGTTTTGCTCAAGGCACAGTAAGTGAAAATTAGGATTCAAAGAAAGAAAACGCCTAATAATATTTGCTGTATTATCAGTGGAAGCATCATCAATAAATACTACTCGATAATCTGGATAGTCGAGAAATTGCAATGCAGTACATGTGATTGCGATGTTTACTTCTTCGTTATGGCAAGGGACAAGAATTGTTACCGGTGGCCAACGTTCTGGCCAACGCTTTTCCCAAACATCGATATTTCTTTCTCGACGCCACCAAAAATAAAAACCCGCAGATGTCCAAATTATACTCATGGCAAGTGGGTAAATGAAAATATACCACTCCATAATTCTCCATATAAAGATTACAAATTTCATTTGGACTTACTCCTTTTTGATATGTACTCCGCTATTTCACAAACAAATTCTCCATAGATTCCAGCTATAACTATTCGTTCTATGATTTCTAATGTAAGTTTTTCTCCTTTAGCAACAACAATATCACCTTTAAAGTCATAAAAATCCTTTGGAATAACAATAGAGTAAAAAGTAGGCTTAAAAAGATAGTTTTGATCCATTTCTGTGTTTTTTGAGCTAATTGTTTCACCAAATATATAGGAGTTTTCTACCAATCCAGAATTCATATTCGTTATCACTTTTTCTGCATCTTTTGATACTAAAACAATTTCTTTCCATGTTAATTGTGGTGCTTCAAGAGCTGGAAAATCAAGCTTTCTTCTATTCTTTTTGTAATAGTTGTAGTAATGATAATGTGACCATAAAAACATTACGGACCAAATAAAAATGGCCCATATTATTGATGCAATAAAAGCTATAGCAGTAGAATATATTGCAGTAGGTAAAATTAAATCTTTCCTCCACAAATATATAAGCAAATACCAACCAACTGCCCCTAAAACCCAAGTAAATGCTAAAACAACTAACCCCCATGCACCTAAAGTAGTGATTGTCAAAAAGAGATATCCAAGCCTTTTCTTTAGTTTTCTGAAACCTACAAAAAAACAGTGACCTTCATCAGCTTTCATAAGGTATCCCCGCTTTTCTATATTTATTGACAATACAACTGCTTGCAGTTAAAAAATCTTGTATTTTTTGTTCTTTCTAAAATTTTAAGGCTAATTTTTATGAACTTTTGTTTTTAAACTTAAGAAACTCGGTTATTATGAAGCTACCACAATTCAAATAACAAGAGCATTTGCAGATTACCTCTATTTTAGCACTCATCCGTCCAAAGACTGTGTTTAGTACAACCATACAATTAGAAATTTTTAAGATAGCTCATTATAGCACCTCGTCTTTACCAAATTATTACTTGTGATATGGTTTTTGTTTATAACTGCTGTCATCTTGAGATTTGTCAATATATTATTTCCTATTGATTTCTTTGCGTCTGCGATATTTGGCATTGTAAGCATGAAAATTAATCATGCATAATTTTCTATTTGAAAGTAAAATTGTTTAAAGTTCATCTGAACAAGAATATTAGAATTTTGATGCCACCGTCCCCCTAATTGTTCCTAAGCATTTCTTTCCCAAGTCCAAACAGTTCCGTCTTTTTTAAGAGCTAATGAATGATCAAAAACTAGAGTCCATCCAGTGACAATTGCTATTAGTTTACCTGATACACCTTTATTCCAACTATTTCCTGTAGTTTGTGAATTGCCTTGTGTGTCTGAAGACTCATCAGTTTGAGGTTTAACAACCAAAAACTTTCCACCTGGCAATATTTCTGTTTGAGATTGTTTTGCTAAATTTGGAGTAGCAAATACTATTAAGTAGTCTTTTGCTTTTCATAGTCTCTTCCTCCTTAGAAGAATGCATTCTCGCAAAAAATATTACCATAGACTCACATAAAAAGCAAGGGTTGAAGAATTAAGGATAATGTCAAGAGTTTGCAGGGAAATTTTTGGCACGTAGTTAAGATATATTTACCACCTAATTTATTACAGAACAGAGAATAGAAAGTACCTACTTTCCTCAAGAAGTAACGTAGGAAACTAAAAGACATGGAAGGAGATAAAAATTTTGAAGTCTCAGAACTTTTCAAATGATGTCCTCCCGTTCATCCCTTTGCCATTATGAAGTCTAAAGAAATTTCATGTATCCTGCTATCTTTGAGCTCTTTGAATAAATTCATCTTTTGTTTTGCATCTTTCAGCATGAATCATCAAAATATACTCATCATCTGCTTCTTGGTGAATTTTCAATGATACCCATCAGGTGCTTTGATTTTGATAGAATAGGATTTCGCTCTATTCCTAAAAAATGACAGCATCTCATTCCACTCCTTTAGCTTTTTTTCGCTCCCACCACAAAACTCTGCTTTGTTGTCTAGTCTTATCCTTATTTGGTTTCTCACATTATGTGTCCTAAGCCATAAAGCTACAATAGGATAAACATAAAACCAAAAGTAGATGAAAACTCGTATAAATAAGCTGTAAATCTTGTCCTTGTCCCGACATCTATAATGTTTCATTCATAATGTGGCAGATTGTATTTTTAATGTGCTCATATACTTCTTTTGAAAGACTATCTTCGTCTAAAAAAGATATTTTGTATCAAGCTGGAATTCAGAAAAGAGGATAGAAACTTCGTACAAACTTCTTTCTCACTTTTTTGTCTTCCTTGTTTTTCTTGGTACAGCATTTCTTTTGAGAATTGATTTTATCGTGTTGTTACTTATTTTAACGCCGTATTTTCTGAGCAAATAAAAAAAAGACGTCTGTATCTGAATCCTGTTCTTTTAGCCTCTTGGGGAATAGAATTTCCAGCTGGGACGAAAGTTTTTTAGGGCAAGTTTTAGGTTTTTTGGTCTTATCTTCGAGAGGACCATTTTTAATACGTTTTTGTTATTGGACTCAAATACTTTTCGGATTAAGCTTCTGGCTTTTTCAGGTGATATTTTTCTAAAGTTCATGATATGGTATAATATTCATAGTAGGCTGCCCTCCCATCCTGGTAGTTTTTTGATTTTTCTTTTGAAAGGGAGATTACACTTTTTAATTATATTCATGTCAGGATGGAGGCAGCCTCAATTCTTTTTATAAGTTTCTCCTCACTATTTTTGTCCACTTTTTCGTTGTGGTAAATATCTCTACACCTATTCGAGTTTCTCATCCTCACTTGGTGTTGCATCTTATAAGACATGTGCTATAATTATAATTAATAGACGGAGAATATTACCTACTGAAGAGGTGGGGATATAGCTCAGTTGGTTAGAGCGCTTGCCTCACATGCAAGAGGTCATAGGTTCGAGTCCTATTATCCCCACCATTTATTTATTTTTCATTGCTTTAGTTCAATAATATGGTTTATCGTTATTGTAAGAACTTATCTTAAAATCAGGATTTCTTCTTTTACTTTTCTTCTCAGTGTTCTAAACAAATAGCTTGTCAGCTAATGGAATGAAAATTACGTGGCTTTTGCTTATCTGTATGTGTATTAGTATTTTTAAATAATGCTATTCCAATCTCTCTTGATACGTATTATACTTCCAAATTTTCACTTGATATTTAAATCCAACAAATTATATATACTCCATTTTTGAGATTTGTGATAAAATAGGATTAAACTTTTTAAAACCAAAAAGAAGATTCTTAAAGTTATATCCAATTTTTAAGGAAGTGAAGGAAAATGCGATTATTTCTTATTGCTCCTGCAGGACGTGCACTGCGACAAATGAAAAAAGGGATCCTCAGCTTTTCTACTCTCAACTTTGCACTTACCCTGCCACGGCTGGCTGCGTTGTGTCCAACAGATGTAGAAGTCAAGATTGTAGATGACCAAATAGAGGATATTCCCTATGATGAACCAGTAGATCTTGTAGGACTTACCGGAGAGACACCTCATGCACCAAGAGCTTATGAGATTGCTGCTGAGTTTCGACGACGAGGCATACCTGTTATCATGGGAGGACCTCATGTTACCTTAATGCCTGAAGAAGCTCTTCAGCATGTAGATGCTGTAGCTATAGGCGAATGTGAAGAAATCTTTGGACAGATAATTGAAGATGCCAGACGAGGTCAACTCAAGAGGGTATATCAAGCACCAGCAAAACCTTCTCTTGAGCATCTTCCCCCACCGCGCTTAGATTTACTTAAAGGTAAAAGGTGGTACCTTCCAGTAACTGCTGTAGAGACCTCACGAGGGTGTCCATTTGCTTGCAGTTTCTGTATGGTACGTTACATGTACGGACGAGGTGTGAGACACAGACCTATAGAAGAGGTAATTGCCGATATTCAGCATGCGCCAACTAAACTTATATTTTTTACTGATGACAATGTAGTAGGTGATCCTGAGTACGCCAAAGAACTCTTCCGAGCGATGATTCCCTTAAAAAAATGGTGGATTGCACAGGCAAGTATTAATATGGCTTATGATTCTGAGCTTCTTGACCTGGCACGACGAAGTGGGTGCAAAGGGGTGTTTGTTGGGATAGAGTCTGTATCTCAGGCAAGTCTTCAAGAAGCTAATAAATATCAAAACCAGGTTGCTCATTACAAAGAAATTATTTCTACTTTTCATAGATACGGGATTCTTGTAGAAGCAGGAATGGTGACAGGATTTGATAACGAAGATACCTCTATTTTCCCTCAAACATTTGAAATGTTGATGGATATAGGAGTGGATCTTGTCAGCTTTAAAATTCTCACACCATATCCTGGAACAGAATTTTTCAAGGAGATGGAACAAGCTGGGCGAATACTTACATATGATTGGGAACTGTATGATGGAGAACATGTGACATATCAACCAGCACGTATGGCACCTGAAGAGCTCCAGGCAGGTCATGATTGGCTTCGCAGGAAATTTTATTCCACTTCCCCTATCTTGAGAAGATTATTCAATGTAGCCAAACATCCACTAATGCTTTTATTTTCAGCTGCAGTGAATACTGCCTTTCATTTCATTGAATGGAGTGACTCTAAAAGATGAGATTTTGTTCTGCAAACAAGTAAATGAAGAAATTTACTGTTTGCTGCTAAATGATAAAAATGGGAAGTAGGAATTATTATAGGAAGTATTATTTGAGTTTTTGTGTCTCGCAGTATCTGTGAAGTATATTCTTCGCTGGTTGGGAATTAAGGGTATCTACAAAAATTATTCAGATGTTTACATTACCTCAATTGGCAGCAACACATGTGCACGTATATTCACGCTAGTTTTTGTTACTCCAAAACTTATTTCGGGTAGGTGTCAAATAGGTGTCAAACTGCTATTTGTAAATTTTTTTCAAGTCTCAAAAACTTTGATTTATCTGACGCGCCCAGGAGGACTCGAACCCCCAATCCTCAGATCCGTAAATTGAGGAAATACCATTTTACAAACTTTAACAAGTCACAAATTAGTTGATACATCTTGTTTACAAAGTTTTGAAAATTTATTTTAGCTCAATAAAAAGAACATTTTTTATTTCGGTAGCTGTAGAAAAATTTTAGTTGTGTTTATAGTCATTTATTCCTAATTTTTCTTTTAATGCTTCTTGGAGCACTTGAGAAAAATTAATGTTATGTTTTTCGGCTAATATATTAAGCCACTGGGGAATTGTTAAAGTCTTTTTTACTGCCTTGTTGTCCATCTCATGCCGAATAAGAGGCATCCAAACCTCAATCAGCATTGGCATTTGATTTTTTTCAAGTTTAAGTTGATTTACAGGTGTTGGTTCAGGGATAGGTTCATTGTCTTTTTCCATGCTCCAGAGATAAAGACCTAATACCTCTTTTGCATTTTTAACTGCTTCATCCAATGTATCAGCACACGAAATACAACCGGGCAAGTCTGGAAATTCAATTGTTATTCCGTCATCGTCAAAAGTAAAAATGGCTGGAAAAACATATCTGTCTTTATTCATCTTTTTTCACTCCTCAATATTATCAATTTGGATTCCAGCTTGCTTTAAAATACTTTTTATCGTTCTTTTAGGCAAGTTTTTCTTGGGATGAGGTACAGTAACTTTTCCTTTTTTGGTTGGATGCTTAAACTGATAATGGTCACCTCTGACAGCTTCTAAATACCATCCATCAGCTATAAGTATTTTAATAACTTCTCGTGAAGAATAAGCTTCCATTTAACACATCCTTTCACTTCTATATTAATACGTGTTTTAACACGTGTCAATATAAAAATTAGTTTGTTGGTTGAGAATCTTAAAAGGCAAAACATAGTTTACAAAAAAAATAATGTCATCTTTACAAATTTTATTTTCTCTCAACACAACCTTTAATTCAATTGCAAAATTCATTAAAAAGCCTTCTGTACCACTTCAAAATGATTTGGATATGTTTGTTGCAAAATTAAATGCGAGGGGGGGGGGTAAAAAATATATATAAGTCACAGCTTCCATCTATGTATTATATTGCTTTTAAAGACAATACATAGGTGAAACTATGGCTTCAATATTTTTAACTTTATTCCATTTAATTTCACAATAAACACATAAAATTCATTTATTTTACATTGTTAATTCTTTAAGTTTGTTTTATAATGAAAATTAAACAAGTAGTTTTTGTTGGTGATTGTGTGAAAAATTATTTTAACATTAGATTTAGACGAGTTAGGGAAGAAAAAAATTTTCAAGAAGTGAATTGGCACAAATTTTAGGTGTTTCTGTGCAAACTGTAGCAAATTATGAGAATGGGCACAGGGAACTTAATTTTGATATTTTACTTGAAATTGCAAGATTTTCTAATGTTACTGTAGATTATTTGTTAGGCATAGTCTAAAATTATTCAAAAAGCTTATTGAAAATTTAAGTAAATGTTTAACTTTATTTTTGAATTTTCTAAAAATGATATGTATTTTTTTAGCTTTAAAACACTACACTCCAAACGAAATTTCAAAGTTTATGCGCAAAAAAGGATTTTATAAATGCTGTTTCTGATGAAGAAGAAAATCAATTACTTTATATGCTCAAAAGGATATTAAGAAAAAAATTAACCGATGAAGAATTAAAAGAAATTGAAGAATCAAGTACTATGTTTAGCCATATTATGCTGTTTTATTTTTCTTTTTGCGCTGAGTTGGCTTTTTATGAGAAAAAAGTTTATTCTTTATTCGGTGCAGTTGAGAATTTCTATTATGAAAATTTTAGAAACAATGTTTTCCAAATGATAGAAAAAACTCTGCTAAACAACCTATCAAAGAAGGTGAATCCGATGGAAGCAAGGATACCTAAGTTTTACACATATGCAGATTACCTTGAGCTCCCAGAAGACGCAAGGGTAGAACTCATTGATGGTGTTATTTATGATATGAGCCCTGCACCTCCAAGAGTGCACCAAAAAATAGTTTCAGAGTTAACAATAACAATTGGTAGCTATCTCCGACAAAATAAAAAACCATGTGAAATCTACACAGCTCCATTTGATGTAGTCCTAATAGAGGAAGCACAGGATGAAAAACAGGCAATCAACGTTGTGCAGCCTGATATTTCAATTATTTGCGACAAGAGAAAGCTTACTGATAAAGGCTGTGTTGGAGCTCCTGAGATGATAATTGAAGTTGCCTCAGAATACAACCCTTCACATGATTATGTGAGAAAGCTAAACCTGTATAATCAGTTTAAGGTCAAAGAATATTGGATTGTCAATCCTTATGAAGAAAGCATTTTGGTTTACAAATATAAAGACAATATAGGTTACTCCTCACCAAAAGTTTATACTTTCCATGACAAAGTAAAGGTTGGTATCTTTGAAGACCTTATAATAGACTTTGCTCAAATTAAAGAGGTGTTATAACATGCCTGCAAAGACAAAAAAGAGAGGGAATAATGAAGACAGCATATACCATTACAAGCTTAAAGATTTGAGACCTGAACATTTGCAAGCTTTGTATAACTCCAAACATGAAAGTGGTCTTTCACTGTCTACTATAAAACACATTCATGTTATATTACACTCAGGCTTTAAGCTTTAAAAAATGGGTTAGTAGCAAGGAATGTAAGTGAAGCAACAACGCTGCCGAAAGCAAAGACTAAGAAGGAAATTAGAGTATTAACATTAGAAGAACAGAAAAGGTTTGTGGCTGCCTTGGAAGGTGAAAGATTAAAACCAGCTTTCTTGCTGGCTCTTGGAAGCGGTGTTAGACTTGGTGAACTTCTTGCTTTGAAATGGGATTGTGTAAATCTTAAAGAGGGAACAATAACAATTAAAAGGTCACTTTGAAGAATAAAAACATATAATGAAGACCTGCCTACAAAAACAATGCTGGCATTTCAAGAACCAAAAACAAAAACTGGTATTAGAACAATTCCTGTGCCGCCTGTTATTGTAGAGGAATTAAAAGAACATCGCAAAAGACAACTTGAAGAAAAGCTGAAAGCTGGAAGCTTGTATGAAGACAACAATTTAGTCTTTGCAACAGAACTTGGCACTCCAATTGAGCCAAGAAATTTTTTAAGAACATTCTACCGCATAAACAAAAAAGCAAATCTTGACATAAATTTTCATGCATTAAGACACACATATGCAACAAGTCTTTTGGAATCAAATGAACATCCAAAAGTTGTGCAAGAACTCTTAGGACATAAAGACATATCAACAACCCTAAATATCTATTCTCACGTCATGCCAGATATAAAGAAAGCAGCTGCAATGAAATTGAACAATTTATTTGAGGATATAAACATAAAGGGTAACCACTCCTAAGAGAATGGAGTAGTTACCCTAAAATTTTACAGTTTCTCAGGTAGCTGTAAGGTAGCTGTAGAGAATGAGTTTATAATATTATTCCAAACCTCAAAACCCTTTAAAATAAATGGCGCGCCCAGGAGGACTCGAACCCCCAACCCTCAGATCCGTAGTCTGATGCTCTATCCAATTGAGCTATGGGCGCGCATGCCATACATTTTTCAATTGTTGAATAAAAAATAAAGCCCTTTTTACAGGGCTTTATTCTCTTTTTAATTGGTGCCGAGAGCGAGACTCGAACTCGCACGGGCATAACGCCCACTACCCCCTCAAAGTAGCGTGTCTGCCAATTCCACCATCTCGGCACCTCACTCACGTTGCAATATATATTATAAAAAGCTCTTTCAACTTTGTCAATAACCTTTTTTGAATTTTTAACTCCCGCAGCAGCCTCTATTACCCGAACATGTACTACAGCTTTCACCTTTTGAACTATTTCCTGCTGATGTTCCAAAGTTTATTCGAGAGTAATCTCTTCTGACATCTTCTGATGCACATTTTGGACAGCTTACTTTAAGACCATTTGAAATCTCTGATATAGATGCTCTTACTTCAAAGACTTCTTCACAGCTATTGCAGATATATGTGTAAAGCATCACAGGTCACCTTCGTGTAGGTTATTATTTTTCTATTCAAATAGTATAGCAGAAAATAATACAAATTCAATACAAAAAACTGCACTTTCTATAGAAACACTTTTTATTTATTACTCTGCTTGCATTGTCGAAGGTGGTGTGTAAACTCTTGCTGAAAGTTCCTTGTCCAAAAACAAAAGTCCACTTGGGTCTTCTTTGATAAATTTTAGTTTTCTCAAGATCTTGTCCATTGTCTCCTCTTCTTCTGCCTGTTCATTTATAAACCATTGCAAAAAGCTGTGAGTTGTGAGGTCCTTTTCTTCAAGAGCAGTTTTTGCTATTTCATGAATAGAAGATGTTATAAACTGTTCGTGAGCAAGTGCCAACTCAAATACTTCTGTAGGGGATGTGTAATCTATTTTTGGCTGTTTTAATTCCTTTAGGATAACCCTTCCACCAATCTTGTTGATATAGTCAAAAATCAGTCTTGCATGGTCTAATTCCTCTTTTGTTTGAACCATGAAAAAGTGAGCAAAACCATCTAAATTTTGTGAAGCAAAATAAGCTTCCATAGCTGTATAAAAATAAGCAGAAAACAATTCCTTGTTCAGCTGTTCGTTTAACATGTCAATTATCTTTTGATTTTTCATCGTACAATCGCACCTCTTTTTTAAGTATTTTTTTTCATAGTTATTTTTACCCTCTAAATTAAAAAAACTAACACTATTTTTTCAGATATTGTGGTATAATTAATATAAGATGGCATCGACAAGAATGTCGAGCCATACCATACCCATTTAGGCTATCTTCTGTTTTAAAAAACTTAAATAGAAAGCTGCCCTGATTTTTAAAAGAACAGGGACTGCTAAAAAGTTTTGATCCTGACTTTAATTACATTTTGCAAAGAAAGGCAGACTCTGTTCTGCCTTTTTTAATTTATCTGGAGGTAATTTTTATGAAAATCGGTTTTTATGGAGCATCAAGAGCAGGAATTTCTATGTGTTTTTATCTTAGGAGCAAGGGTATTGAGGTTGCAGGATTTTACAATCGCACATATGAAAAAGCGAAAGAAGCTTCTAATTTGACAAATACAAAAGTTTTTAAAACTGTGGATGAGCTAATAGATTCTTCTGATGTAATTTTTCTTAGCGTATCTGATTCTGCTATTGAAGAAGTTTCAAAAAATCTACCTCAAGAAATTTCTAAAAACAAGGTTTTTGCTCATCTTTCTGGCGCACTGCTATCGAGTGCAATAACAGTGCCTTGCAAGGGGAGATTTTCACTGCACCCGGTGCAGACATTAAGAGGCCAGATAGAAGATGTTCAAAAGTTAAATGATGCAATGTTTTCTTTGGAGGGTGATGAAAAAGGGAAAGAAGTTGGCAAGATAATACTTCAAAAAATGGGGAATAAATATATAGAGCTTAAAAAAGAAGATAAAGTAAAATATCACCTTGCCGCAACAATTGCTTCAAACTATTTAATTGGACTTTTAAATTTTTCATACAGCATTTATAAAGATTTAAAACTCTCTGACGACATTATATTCTCAATGATAGGTCCACTTGCAAAGGCCTCATTAGAAAACTTTTTAAAAGATAGATTGAATTCTTTAACTGGCCCTGCATCAAGAGGAGATATCTCGACTTTGGAAAAGCATTATATGGTACTTCCAGATAGCCAAAAGAGTATATTTTTGGAACTGTTAAAACTGACGTTAGAACTCATAAGAGAAAGAGGTCAATTTGATACTTGTGAGAAATTGCAAAATTTTATTAAATCGAAAGGTGGGAGATTTGAGCTATGAACAAGGTTACAACAAAAGTGCTATTCGAAAAAAAACAAAAGGGCGAAAAGATCACCATGCTCACAGCTTATGACTACACTTTTGCAAAACTATTTGACAGCTGTATGGTAGATATCTTGCTTGTTGGCGATTCACTTGGTATGGTAATTCTTGGCTATGACTCAACAATTCCAGTTACCATGGAGGATATAGAACACCACGTAAAAGCTGTTGCAAGAGGAACAAAGTATTCGATGGTTGTTGCAGATATGCCATTTTTGTCCTATCACACAACACCTGAAGAAGCTGTAAAAAACGCTGGAAGATTAATCAGAGCAGGTGCATATGCAGTTAAGATGGAAGGTTGCGATGATGTTATTGATAAGATAGAAGCTGTTATTAAGGCTCAAATTCCTGTTATGGGACATTTGGGACTTACTCCTCAATCTGTAAATGTATTTGGTGGCTATGACCTTCGTGCAAAAGAGGAAGAGGAAGCAAGAAAGTTAATAGAGGATGCAAAAAAACTTGAAAAAGTAGGTGTTTTTGCAATTGTACTTGAAAAGGTTCCAGCAATGGTTGCAAAACAGGTTCAAGAAAGTGTCAAGGTGCCGGTTATTGGCATTGGAGCAGGACCTTATTGTGATGGTCAGGTGCTTGTGTGCTATGATATGCTTGGCATGTATGAAGACTTCAAACCAAAGTTTGTAAAAAGGTATGCTGAGGTTGGTAGTATAATTAAAGATGCTGTGAGCAGATATATTGATGAGGTTAAAAGAGGAGAATTTCCAGGAAAGGAGCATAGTTACTGATGGTTGTTGTTGAGAAGATCCAAGAGATGAAGTACATTGTAAAAAATCTTAAAAAGGAAGGCAAGACAATAGGATTTGTTCCCACTATGGGGTATTTACATGAAGGACATTTGAGCTTGGTTAGAAAATCAAAGAGCCAAAATGACATAACAATTATGAGCATTTTTGTAAATCCAATTCAATTTGGACCGAATGAAGACTATGACAGGTATCCTCGTGATTTTGAAAGAGACAAAAATTTAGCTGAGAAAGAGGGAGTAGATTATATCTTCTATCCTTCAGTAAAGGAGATGTACCCAGATGACTTTAAAACAGTTGTATCTGTCAAGAAGATAACAGAGATTATGTGTGGCAAGTCAAGACCAGGGCATTTTGATGGTGTTGCAACTGTTGTCCTAAAGCTTTTTAACATTGTAAACCCTGATAGGGCATATTTTGGGCAAAAGGATGCACAGCAGCTTGCTGTTATAAAGCAGATGGTAAAGGACCTGAATTTAGATATTGAGATTGTTCCATGCCCAATTGTGCGTGAAGAAGATGGACTTGCAATGAGTTCACGAAACACATATCTTTCTGATGATGAGAGAAAATCAGCAACAGTTTTGTATAGAGCGCTGAATTTAGCAAAGGAGCTGATTGAGAAAGGCGAAAGAGATGTTTCAAAGCTAAAAAGGGCAATGGAAGATTTAATTTTAAAGGAAAAGTATACAAGGATTGATTATATTGAATTTGTCAACTATGAGACATTTGAAGTAATTTCAAAGCTTGAAGGTAAGGTATTGATAGCATTGGCAGTGTTTGTTGGAACAACCAGACTTATCGACAATATAGTTGTGGAGGTATGATAAAAGGATGCTGATTGAGGTTTTAAAGTCAAAGATACACAGAGCAACCGTTACAGAGGCCAATCTGAATTATGTTGGAAGTATCACAATTGATGAAGAACTTATGGAAGCAGCTGGAATACTGGAGAATGAGAAGGTTCAGGTTGTAAATATAAACAATGGTGAAAGGTTTGAGACATACGTCATCAAAGGCGAGGGAGGAAGTGGAACGATTTGCTTAAATGGTGCGGCCGCTCGTCTGGTGCAGGTTGGAGATAAGGTTATTATAATGGCTTATTGTTTGCTTACAATGGAGGAGTACAAAACTCACATGCCGAAGATTGTATTTGTAGATGACAATAATAAGATTGTAAAACTTTCAAACAAAGAAGAACACTCAGAGTGCCTGTGCTAAAACAAAAGATTTTAAAGGTGGAGCACAAGTGAAAGAAAATCAGGGAAGTGTTGTGCTCCACCTTTTAATATTATAAGGGCAATAAGCATATACTATATTTACTGAAATACTAAAAGTTTTTTGCAGGCAGGATGAAAAGAAAAATAGTAAATAAAAAATTAATGGTAATATTTTCAATAATAATATCAATTTGTTTTATCTTGATTTCAGTATTTTCTCAGCATTTTTCAAATCCATACTTAATCTTTGTCTCAGTTGATGATAGCAAGCTATATGTATTCAAAAATGGAATTCTCTACAAGTCATATCCAATTTCTCCCGGAAAGTTCTCAACACCAACTCCTGTGGGAACATTTAGGATAATCTCAAAAGCATACTGGGGTGAGGGTTTTGGCGGAAGATGGATGGGTTTAAATGTCAGATACGGGAAATATGGTATTCATGGAACTATATATGAAAATTATATTGGGGCGCATATTAGCAAAGGGTGTGTGAGGATGCGAAATGATGATGTAAAGGAACTATTTTCGTACATACCTATTGGTACTACTGTTATCATCTCGGAGGGTGCATATGGTGAATTTAGAAATGGTTTTAGAACAATTTTTCCTGGAGACACAGGTGAAGATGTGATGGCAGTCCAGAGGCGGCTTAAAGAACTTGGTTTTTATCATGGTGAAGTTGACGGAAGGTATGGTCTTGCGATGGAAGTAGCCATAAATCTTTTTCAAAAGAAAAATGGGTTGCCAATAACGAATAAGATAACTCCATATTTATTGAAAAAATTGGGATTTTACTTATTTGAATAAAAAAATCTCATGATAACAAAAATAAATATGTAACTTAATAAAATTTTAATTCTCATAAAAAGGGAGGTAGAAGTACGTGGCAAACATAAGTGCAAAAGAGCTCATGTTTTTAGAAGACAATATTAAGATGATGCAAAACTCAATCAATTTCATCGCAGGAGTTTCTGACCAAATTACAGACATCTCTCTCAAAAACCTTTGCCAGCAGTGTGTAACCCACTGCAAAAGTGACATAACTATTTTGTCAAGGTTTATTGAAAATCCAAGCATTCAATAACAAAAAAGGGGTGGAGTTAGTATGAAGACATTGTCAGATAGAGACATTGCCTTTTCCCTTTTGAATGCTATGAAGCTTCAGGCAATGGCACTTACAAACTTGATTTTGGAAAGCTCCAACAATGCTCTAAGAAAAGAAACTATGTCAATTTTAAACAAAGTATTTGACCATCAAAAGCAAATATTTGACTTTCTATCTCAAAAAGGTTGGTATCCAGTTGAAATGGCAAAACAGGATGATATAACAAAGGCACAAAGAGATATTCAAACAATTCAAAATAATGTTCAGATGGTTTCAATGTAAAAAATCTAACGCCTGATAAGGGGCTGACCAAAAAGATTTTAGCGGCAGCCCCTTGGGTTTTTCTAAAAGTCCTTCTTCATAACAATCCATTTTCCTTGCGGATCTTGTGACATTCCTATCTGGTAAAATCCAAATTTCTTATAAAGCCTTATTGCAGGTAAGTTATCTGGTCTTACCTCTAACTTGACTTGTTTTACTCCTTTTGATTTCAGAAAATTTAGTCCTGCTTCAACAAGCTGTGTTCCAATGTTTTTTCCTCTATATGATTTGCGTGTACCAATTGACAGAATTTGAGCGCAGATTCCGCTTGCATATTTTGTCTGAAATTTAAAAAAGTCAAGCTTGTTAGAAAGAATCTTCCAGATTGGTTTTATACCAAATCCGTAAAGGCCTAATATCCACTTAACAACCCACTTGAAAACGGATAATGACGCTACAGCTGCTAACCACACCTTTTTGATGTCTTTTACCACACAGATATATCCTGCAATCTTTTTATTCTCTTTGTCCTCGTACACTAAAAAACCATGGGGTTCTGCAAGCAGTACTACTTTAAAGATGTCCTCTATAGCAGAGTTTTTAATCTTGTTGTTGAAATAAAACTCTATGCTATCGCTAAACGCTTCTCTAAAAATCTCGGCAACCTGCGGAAGGTCAGAAAATTTTGCATATCTTATCATGTAATCTCACCTTTATATTGAAGATATCTTTCTTCCTGTATTTACATTTTTGCTACGTGTTATTTTAATTATACTTCTTTCAAAGAATTTAAAAAAGGTGAACAAAGATTTTAAAAGGTAAAGTTAAAATCCAAATAATTCCAATAAAAATTTTTAAAAAGGCTATTGACAAAAAATCTTTTATAAGTATAATAAATAATGTCGACGGTGCGAGAGAAAAGGTGCCGAAGACAAGAAGAATAAAGAAATAAGAGGTTCCTCGGTAGCTCAGCGGTGGAGCATCCGGCTGTTAACCGGAGGGTCGTAGGTTCGAATCCTACCCGGGGAGCCAATTTTTTAAGGGCCTTTAGCTCAGCTGGTAGAGCGGCCGGCTCATAACCGGTTGGTCTGGGGTTCGAATCCCTAAGGGCCCACCAATTTCAAAAATAATAAGCGAGTCAAGAAGACTCGCTTTTATTTTTTTGTCTACTCTTGCGGAGGCTCTTCGTGGTTTTTTGCTAAATTCTCAAAAAGGAGTCTATAAACCGTCTCAGCATTTTTGTTCCAGTTTCGGCAGATTCTCTTGGCAATTTCTACATGGGGGACATTTACTTTTACCTCAAATAGTATACTATTTCCTTCACGCAAGGAGCACACAACCAAGTATTCGTTTTGGCTGAGTATCTTGTAGTCTGAATAAACTTCAGTGTTAAGTTTTATTTTCCTATAGTTTTTCTTTATGTATTCTTCAATCTCTTCAAGCGTAAGCTTTGGAATTAAGTTTAGTAATATTTCTAATACATCCTTACCACTTTGTGAGATTTCAATGTATGTTCTGAGCTCATCATCGTATCTATGTATAAGCTTTTGGGCTTCCAGCTCTTTAAGGTATTGCTGGTATTCAAAAAAGTTCATGTACTTTGTTGAGAGAATAAACTCATCAAGCTGCTGAGTTGAAATAGGAATGCTAATTTTATTTAAGAAAAATAGGATGATGAGCTTGTTTTGGGCAAGGGTATGTATTTCATTGTACTCATTAGACATTCTATTTTCACTCCTTTTACTTTTAAAGCCGCCATATTTTTGCATAAAAAATATGGCGGCTTTTGTATTTTTCTAAAGTTTTACTCAAACTTATCTTAGATTGAACTCACCAAGTGTCTTCATTCTTTCGATTTCTTTCAATACAATGTCATATAAATTCAAATCCAAGGTGTTGCAGATGGAAGCTAAGTAAAATAATGTACTTCCAATTTCTTTTTCAATCAAGTCTCTGCAGTTTTCACAAAGCTGACCTTCTACATGGGTCTTTAAATACTTTTTTGCCTCTTTCAGGCTCACATCTATTGGAATCTCTTGTTTTTTAGCATTGATTCTTATACATCCACAGTTTGTGACAGACTTTATTATGCTCCTGTTGACCCTTGCTGCTGACTCAGAAAATTTGGTAAGACTATCAAGTATACTTTTATTTCTTATTAGCAACTCATCGACCACATACTGGAAATCGTCTATAAAGATGTCTTTCAACATATTTCACTCCTAAAAAACGACTTTAGTTTAATTATAAATTTCTTCAAATTCAAATGTCAATAAGAAAATAAGCTTTGCTTTTCATATCAAAAACAATAGTGTAAAATATTAAAAACAACATTTTTTAAAGGAGGATTAAATTCTGAATGAAGATTAGCTTTTCAACTGTTGGATGTCCTAATTTTACATGGGACGAAATACTTGCAACTGCAAAGGACTTTGGATATGATGGAATTGAACTTAGAGGGATATGTGATGAGCTTGAGGTTTATAGAGCATCTCCTTTTGTTGGTGACAATTTGAAGTTCACAAAAAGGAGATTAGATGAGCTAAATCTGGAGATTTCTTGTATAGCAACATCTTGTTATCTCTTTGACAAAAAAGCCAAAAATGCTACAATTGAGGCAGCAGAGAAACATATGAGGTTAGCAAAAGAGCTTGGCTGCAAATACATAAGAGTCTTGGGAGATGAATGGATAACGCCAGGAGAAGGTGTAGACGAGGAATTTGTAAAAAAGATGCTATGCATGCTGTGTGAGATAGCAAAAAGTTATGATGTTGATGTTTTGATTGAAACAAATGGCATTTGGGCAGATTCTCAAAAGCTTGCAGCTTTGCTCGAAAATGTGCCTTGTCAGAATGTTGGGGCTGTTTGGGATATTCATCATCCCTTTAGATTTTTTAATGAAGATGTAGAGTACACATATAGTAATTTAAAGAAGTATATAAAACATGTTCATGTAAAAGATTCAAAAATAGAAAATGGCAGACTTGTGTTCAAGATGATTGGAGAAGGTGATGTTCCAATTGAAAAAGCTATTAATTTGTTAGTCAAGGATAATTATACAGGGTATATTTCGCTGGAATGGGTAAAAAGATGGTTCTCTGAGCTTGAAGAGCCCGGCGTTGTGTTTTTAGGGTTTATAAACAAAATAAAAAGCCTTGTTAAATAAAATAAAAAAGGGCACAGTGAAAAGGCAAGGAACCTTTTATACCTTTTTGCTGTGCCCAAAAAGAATCTCATAAAAGTTGGGGAAGGATATTGATGCACACTCTGCATTTAAAATTGTGCTTTCTCCATCAACTGCACATGCCAAAATAGATGCTGCCATGGCAATTCTGTGGTCGTTGTATGAATTGACAATGCCAGCTTTTAGATTATCTCTTGAACCAACAATTTCTAATCCATTTTCAAGCTCATAGCATTCGGCTCCAAAATTTTTCAACATCTCAAGTGTTGTTTTTATCCTATCACTTTCCTTTACCCTAAGCTCTGAGGCATTGTCTATAACGGTCTTTCCATCAGCAAAAGCTGCAGCAACAGCCAAGATTGGTATCTCATCTATAATCCGTGGAATATCATTTTTGTCAACCGTTACTCCTTTTAGACTGCTGCTTTTTGCAATTATTGTGCCAATGGTCTCGCCATTTTGAATTTGAGCATTTTCAATCTTAATATCAGCGCCCATTTGTTTTAGAATATCAATTATACCTGTTCGCGTAGGGTTTAAAATGCAATTTTCAATTATTACTTCACTATCTTCACATATAAGAGCAAGCACAATAAAAAATGCAGCAGAAGAGATATCAGAAGGAACTTTTATCTTAAGCGCCTCTAAATTACTTGGCATAACCTCTATCTTGTAAAAGCCATTTTCAAAACAAGTAACAATGTCTGCCCCAGTAGACTTTAGCATAAGTTCTGTATGGTCTCTTGACATAGGTAGCTCTTTTATAACGCTTTTTCCTTCTGCTTTCAAAGCTGCAAAAATAAGTGCTGATTTTACCTGTGCACTTGAAACTGGCAATGTGTAATTAATGGGTTTTAAATTCTTTTTGCCTTTTACCTTTATTGGAAGGCAGTCTTCTTTTTCTAAAAATTCGAAGCTTGCACCCATTTGGTTCAAGGGCTGTGTTACTCTTTTCATAGGTCTTTTTCGAAGAGAACTGTCGCCATCTAAAACTGTCTCAAACTCTTGTGTTGACAAAATCCCAAGTAATAGTCGTGTGGTTGTTCCAGAATTACCACAGTCTAATACCTGTTGCGGGGCTGATAAACTATAATTTTTCCCTTTTACAATAACCTTGTCATTTATTATTTCTATCTCAGCGCCAAGCTTTTTGAAGCAGTTTATTGTGCTTAAACAGTCCTCAGCAAACAAAAAGTTTTCTATCTCTGTTGTTCCTCTTGCTAAACTTCCAATCATTATACTTCTGTGTGAAATAGATTTATCAGGTGGTATAGTAACCTTTGCTCTTATCTTTCTTCTGCCTTCAATTTTTACATTCATTTACTCTCACTCACAATCTTATCTCTTATTGATTTTGCTCGTTCAAAGTATGAGTAAACATCATTGTATTTGTTACTTTCAAGATTTGATTTAAAGTTTACCAATGAGTTTATATACTTATCTATCAATTCAAGCAAAACCTTTTTGTTTGAAAAAGATATATCTGCCCACATCTTAGGACTGGAGGAGGAGATACGAGTGATGTCTTTAAAACCTCCTCCAGCAAATTTGCAAAAGATGCTATTTTCATTTAACATGTTGACAAGCGCAGCAGACACAATGTGAGGAAGGTGAGAAATTACCCCTGTAATTGTGTCATGAAGACTATAGTCAATTTCCTCAACTCTGCACCCAATTATGTCCAAAAGTTCTTTTAATTTCTGAACATTGGCTTTCTCATTTATATCAAGTGGTGTAATAAAATAATAAGAGCCTTTAAAGAGAGTGTCAAAAGAGTACTCATATCCTATTTTTTCTGTACCAGCCATTGGATGACCACCAATAAAGTTAGAAATTCTATTTTTCAAAGCAAACTCACAAATCTGAGCTTTTGTACTGCCAACATCAGTGATAATTCCTTTTTTTATCTTTGATGACAACTTTTCTAAAACACCGATACTTTCTAATACAGGCACACAGATGAAACTAAAGGCATATTCATCTTCCACATCTTCTAAATCTTCTATTTTCTTTTTTACAACACCTTCTTTTATTGCCTTTTCAACTGAATTTTGATTTATATCAAATGCGTGAATTTCAAATCCACATTTGTTAAATGCCTTGGCAAGTGAACCACCAATCAAACCTAACCCAACAACCAAGATCTTATTTCTCATCTTCTCATACACTCTTTCCGATTAATTCAGCAATTTGAGATATTTCCTTTACAAGTTTGTCAAATTCATCAGGTGTGATCGACTGTGGACCATCAGATAGAGCCTGCTTTGGATTTGGATGCACTTCAATCATTAGTCCATCAGCGCCTGCTGCAATTGCTGCTTTTGATAGGGCTGGAACATACTTTGCTTTTCCAGCTGCATGGCTCGGATCCACAATAATTGGCAAATGGCTCTTTTCCTTAACAACTGGTATTGCAGATATGTCAAGTGTATTTCTTGTAGCTGTCTCAAAAGTTCTAATTCCTCTTTCACAAAGTATGACATTAGAATTTCCTTCGCTCAAAATGTACTCAGCAGCGTTTAGCCACTCTTCAATTGTTGCAGCAAGACCACGCTTTAAGAGGACAGGCTTATCTTGTCTTCCTACATATTTTAATAAATTAAAATTTTGCATATTTCTGGCGCCTATTTGAAAGATATCTACATAGTCATATGCCTTGTCAACAGCATTTTCACTTATAACCTCTGTTATAACCAAAAGGTCATATTTTGTTGCTGCTTCTTTTAATATTTTTAAACCTTCTTCTTCAAGGCCTTGGAACGAATATGGAGATGTTCTTGGCTTGTAAGCTCCACCTCTTAGTATTTTTGCTCCGCTTTTTTTGATCTTTTCAGCAACTTCGAACATCTGCTCATAGCTTTCAATTGCACAAGGACCGCCAATAAATGTTAAGGTATTTCCACCAATTTCAACATCTTTAATTTTTATAACTGTTGGCTCGCTCTTGAATGTCCTGCTTGCGAGTTTGTAGCTCTCTAAGATTGGTATTATCCTATCAACTCCAGGGAGAAGTTCAACTGGCACATCAGAAAGTATTCTCTCATCACCAATAACACCAATTACGGTCCTTTCAACACCTTGAGAGATGTGTGGGCGAAGCCCAAGTGATGTGATTAGCTTTACAACCTCTTCAATTTCTGATTGACTGCAATCTTTTTTCATAACAATAATCACGTTACATACCCCCATCCTACAATGTAATTCATTATCTTTTATCTCCATCCTACCGTTCTGCAAACCTTTGGCTTTTACAGAACTTCTTTCAAAGCCTTTATAAATTCCATATTATCACTCTCCAGTCCTGTGGTTACTCTAAGATATGTTGGCATATCAAAAATATCCCCCGGTCTTACAATAATACCTTTTAATAGAAGCTTTTTGAATACCTCAACAGCATCTTTTTTCACATCTACCATTACGAAGTTGCCGTAAGACTTAATATATGGAAGGTTCATCTCTTCAAAGCTTTTGTAGAAAAATTCAAGTGATTTTTTGTTTAGCTCTTTTGCCTTCTTTAAATGTTCTTCATCATCAAGTGCAGCAATTGCAGCGATCTGAGCTACATGATTGACATTAAAAGGTGGTCTCACCCTGTTTAGCTTTTCAATTATTTCTTCTGAAGCTACAGCATAGCCAATTCTGAGTGATGCAAGCCCATAAATTTTCGAAAATGTCTGAAGCACAACCAAGTTTTTAAACTCATCAAGCCACTGGATAGCATCTGGATACTCAGGGTCGTCGATGTACTCTTTGTATGCCTGGTCAACAACAACTGCAATATTTGATGGTACAGATTTGATGAAATTGTAAAGCTGCTCTTTCTTCACAATTGTACCCGTTGGATTGTTGGGGTTGCAAATCCATATTACTTTTGTCTTTTCATTTATATGTTTAGAAAATTCCTCAAGGTCATGAGTATAGTTTTTTAGAGGAATCTCAATGGGAGTACCACCCATCACTTTGGTAACAGTTTCGTATCTTGGAAAAGAAGGTCTTGCCATTATTGAATTATCGCCGGGATTAATAAATATGCTGGCTATAAGCTGAGTAATTTCATCAGAACCAGCACCAAATATTATCTGAGTAGGCTTTACATTTAACTTTTTTGAAAGTTTTAACTTTAGCTCTGTACAGTTTCCGTCAGGGTATAAGCTTAAGTGGTCCAAACTTTCTTTTATTGCTTTTTTAACATTTTCAGAAGGTCCCAACGGATTTTCATTTGAAGCAAGCTTTATAACTTTTTCAAGTCCCAGTTCTCTTTTTACTTCAGAGATTGGTTTTCCAGGGATATATGGCGAAATAGTACTTATGACCTCTCTGAACAATCTACCACATCCCCTTTTGTAAAGTTATTTTCATTAATTTTATTATCAACCTTTGGGGTTGTCAAGAGAAGAGATTTGAAGAAGAAAACTTTGGCTTTTAATTATATCAAAATGATTTGTTAATAAAACATAAAAATACTGAATCTTAACATTAGAAAAAAGTCAAATTTATAGGGTGAAATTATTAAATTTTTTAGGGTCACAAGTTTTGATTTTATAGTTATAATTTACATGTAATAACCAAAAACCTTTAGTGTTTTTGTCTTTCTTGTGTTCAAAAATTTCAAAAATACACAAAGAGGGAGGAGATATTAGTGTCAAAAAGGCTCAGAGTTTTTGTAGTGCTTGTATGTGCGGTATTTATCCTTTCAAATGTACTTTTGGTTAGTACTTCTACCTCTAATTCTGTGAAAGCGGCTTCAAGCAGTCAGCAAGTGAAGGTATTGACATTTTTCTATGGCGACTCTAACGCTGACACACATCCAGATTTGTTTAATACTCCAATAGGCAAGGAACTAACAAAACTTACAGGTGTAAGACTTAAAATTGAGTATTTAGCTGGACAAGATGAGGCAACAAAGATAGGATTGATGCTCGCATCAGGTGATTTGCCAGACCTAATTCACGGGCATCAAGAGCATGGTAAGTTAATTGAAGCAGGAGTTTTGGTTCCATTAGATAATTACATTCAAAAGTATGGTAAGTATTGTAAACAAATCTATAGTGAAAAAGACCTCAAGAGGCTCAGACAAAAAGATGGACATATCTATTTCTTGTCTCCATACAGAAATGAAATCACACCAGATTTAAAACCAGATGGTTTCTGGTTACCAATTGACTTGCTTGAAAAGGCAAAGTGGCCTAAAGTTAGATATTGGGAAGATTATCTGCAGCTTATAAGAGATTATGTAAAGAAAAATCCGAAAATTGAGGGCAAGCCTACAATTGGATTTACCTTCATTACAGACAGCTGGAGATTCTTTACTCTTACAAATCCACCTTCATACCTAATGGGTTATCAAAACGATGGTGATGTCATTGTTGACCCAAAGACTTACCAGGCAAAGGTATATGCAACTATGGAAGGGTCAAAGCGATATTACAGGGATTTGAACAAACTATGGAGGGAAGGGTTAATTGACAAAGAAGTATTTGTTCAGAACTATGACACATATCTTTCAAAGATTGCACAGGGTAGAGTAGTAGGATTTTATGACCAATGGTGGCAATTTGGATATGATGCAGAAGCATCACTCAAAAATGCAAAGAAATACAATAGAATGCATGTTTCATTCCCTGTTGTTTACAAAGGTGTGCAAAGAGCAAGATATCTTGTGATTCAACCAATAGGAGCTCGAGATGGAATCAGTATTACCAAGAAATGTAAAGATCCACTTACAGCATTTAAGTTCTTAGATACATTGTGTTCTTTAGAGGCACAAAAACTTATGTACTGGGGAATCAAAGGTGTGGACTACAGTGTAGATAAGAATGGTAAGATGTATTTAACTGATAAACAAAAGAACCAGAGAGAAGACACTGTATATCGTAAAAAAGAGGGTATTGGTTACTGGTGGGTATTCCCACATGCCTATTTGAAACTGCAAGATGGAAACTACAGAGAACCTGGATTTGATCCAGAGTATGTATACAAGAATTTCTCACCAGCAGAAAAGAAAGTACTTGATGCTTATAAAGCAAAGACATTTATGCAGCCACCATTTACAGACACACCGCTTGAAACTCCATATGGTTTTGCATGGGAGATTAACATCCCTGCTGATAGAACAGATGTAACCATAGCAACTCAAAAGATGAGCGAGGTACAAAGAAAATACCTACCACAACTTGTAATGGCAAAGAGCGACAGCGATTTTGAAAGGATATGGAAAGAATATGTCCAAGCTTTTGAAAAGACAAACTACAAGGTATATGAGAAATTTAAGACTGAGATGATTCAGTGGAGAGTAAAGAATTGGAATTAAAAAATAAAATGTGATATAATTTATAGGGAAGGTCTTAAAAGCCTTCCCTATAATTTTTAGTTTTAAATAACAAAGAGTATAAATTTTAAGGTGAAAGGGTTTGAGACCAATGCATGAATTAAAACTTGATTTAAAAGCATTCTGGGAGGAAAATGACTACTGCAAGCAAAACTTTGACAAAAAAACGCGCATTCCAATTCATTTTTGGCTTGATGATCACTTCTTATTTGAGCTGATCGGTCCATTTTCTACTGTCAAGTATTATACTGACAAAGCTTTTAGACTAAAAATTCACAAAAAAGCAAATGATGTATTGGAAAAAGAACTGGGAAGAAGATTTTATTCAGAAGAAGAATTAGAACCACCTGAGCCAACGAGGTTTGAGGTTGTTATGGGCTCAAGGGTTGTCATCTCTGAAGGTGGCACACCATGGCTTGAGCCTGCGATTGATTCTTTGGATGATGTAAAGGAGTTTATTAGAAAACTTGAGAAGGCTGAAATAAAAAGTGTTATTACTCCTGAGCTTATAGAGGCCAAAAATGGCTATGAACTGCAAACTGGGAGAAAATTAAGATGGGGTGCTATGACAAGAGGACCAGCAACAATTGCAACAAGTTTATTGGGTACAACAAATCTTTGCATTTTATTGATGGATGAACCAGAGTTTATGGACCAGTTTTTCAAGATTTTGGGAACAAAACTTGTTGAATACGTAAAGCTTTTAAGAAGTTATTGTGATGTTGAATACAATGGAATATCAATTAATGATGACAACTGTTTTTTGTTTTCACCAAAACTTTATGAAAGATACTGTGCGCCTATAATGGAGAGCTTATTTAAAGAATTTGCACCAAACAAAACTGACACAAGGTATCAACACTCAGACAGCAACATGCAGCATATAATTCCTATCTTAAATGAGTTGGGAGTGAATGCTGTAAACTTTGGGCCAGAGATTCATCCTGCTACTATAAGAAAACTTATGCCTAATGCACGAATCTATGGTCAAATGCCACCTTTTGTGCTTAGAAATGGTACAAAGGATGAGATAATTGAAATTGTAAAAAGAGATATGAACGTATTAAAAGCAGATGGTAACTTTATTGAAACTCCTGCAGGTTCTGTTGCCTCAGGCACACCGCTGGAAAATATCAGGGTTTACATGTGGGCTGTTCAAGAGTTTGGGAAAATTTAGTTCTCATTATATATCAATTTTATGGGGTAAATATGTTAGATTTTGAGGGTTGTTTTTAAATAAATACTATGTAAAATGAACAGTAGATGGTGTAAAAAGTCATATTCAGAAAATTAAAAGAAGGAGGCGTTGTTAATTGAGTTTCAAAAGAAAAATTGCATTGGTAATAGCGTTGATTTTCTTTATTGCAATTGTAGGTGGTAGCATTTCTCCTGTGGGAACAAATGTAAAAGCTGCATCTAAAAAGGTTATTACTTTTACAATGTTCAGTGCGGATGCAACAGTGCAATACCATCCGGATATTTTCAGCACTGCAATAGGGCAGGAAATTACTAAAAAGACAGGTGTAAGACTCAAAATTGAACACTTTGTTGGTATGGACCAGGCAACAAAAGTATCGCTGATGCTTGCATCAGGTGACTTGCCAGATCTTGTATATGGTAGTGGTGAGCACAAACAGTTTATTCAGAACAAAGTCTTAGTACCACTCGAAGGATATATTCAGAAATACGGAACATGGACAAAGAAGGCATATTCAGAAGCTGACTTAAAGAAACTGCGTCAGCCAGATGGTCATATTTATTTCTTGAGCTACTCAAGAGGAGAAGTATCTCCTAGTTCAATGGGTGAAGGTTTATGGGTAATGATTGATATGCTAAAGAAAAATAACTGGCCAAGGCTTAAATATTGGGAAGATTTGGTTCCAATGTTGAGAGCTTATGTTAAGAAGTATCCAAAATATAAAGGGATGCCCGTTATAGGAATGTCTGCAATTACAGAAGGTTCTAGATTTTATGTTATTCAAGACCCAGCGACAGGGTTAAATGGACAGATTGCAGACACTGTTCAATTTGATCCGAAAACTTATACGGCATCTTATGACCCAGCAGGTATGGGAATGTACAAAGCATACAGAGCATTGAACCAGCTATGGAATGAGGGATTATTTGATAAAGAAGCATTTGTCCAAACATATGACCAATGGCAGGCAAAGATAGCTCAGGGTAGAGTAGTAACATCATGGGGAAGGTCATGGCATTACACTAATGCATTTAACACCTTGAGAAAGAATGGAGAAGACGATAGAATATTGGTGCCTTTTGGTATAGTATTTAAAGGTGTTAAGAAATCAAGATATATTATGTTACAATCAATTGGGACACGTGACGGAGTAAGTATAACTAAGAAATGTAAGGATCCAGTGACAGCATTCAAGTTCTTAGACTCGTTATTAAATCCTGAAGTACAAAAACTTATGTTCTGGGGCATTAAAGGAAGAGACTATCTTGTTGACAAGAAAGGCAAGATGTACAGAACTCAAGCTATGATAGACAAGGCAAGAGATCCTGTATACCAGAAGCAAGAAGGTCTTGGATACTGGAATATTTATCCAAGATGGCAGTTAAAGCTTCCAGATGGCAACTATGTAAAACCTGATCTTGATCCAGATATTGCATACATGCAATGGGCACCTGCACAAAAACAAGTACTTGATGCTTACAAAGCAAAGACATTTGTAGAACCACCATTTGCAGATGAACCTGAATGCCCGAAATGGGGTTATGCTTGGGAGATTAATGTTCCACCAGAAAAACAAAAAGAAATCCAAGTTCCTTTAAATATTGCTAATGATTTAGCAAGAAAGTACATTCCACTGCTTATTATGGCACCAAAGGGCAAATATGATGAAGTATGGAATAAGTATAAAGCCGAAGTAAGACAAAAAATAAATAGCAAAGCCATAGCAGATTTTTATACACAAGAACTAAGAAAACGTATGGAAGATTGGTATGGAATTAAGATTGAATAAAAGATAAAAGAGGGAATTAATGAAGGGGAGAGGCAAAAACATCCTCTCCCCTTCTTTGAAAATTTTTGAAGAGTTTCTAAAATTATACGATAATATAATTGAAGAAGGTTTAAAAAGGAGGTCAGTGACATTGGAATCAGCAATTTATTACACTTCTAAAAAAACTTTCTGGCAAAAAGTAAAAGAGCAAAAAGAGTTAGTTTTTATGATATTTCCATTTGTGCTGTATGTTATTCTTTTTCACTATGTTCCGCTATGGTGGTGGATAATCGCTTTTAAAGAATATAGGCCTTATCAAGGTGTATGGGGGTCAGAGTGGGTTGGATTCCAGCAGTTTAAAGATTTGTTTAGCGACTCAGGATTTTGGCTTGCTATGAGAAACACAATTGTTATAAGTTTTTTAAAACTTGTGACATCTTTTGTAGCGGCAATTTTACTTGCATTGATGTTGAATGAAGTAAAAAATATGTTATTTAAGCGAACTATTCAGACCATTTCTTACCTTCCTCACTTCGTATCATGGGTTGTTGCTGCAAGTATTGTTATAAGTGCGCTTGCGCCAGAGTCGGGTATTGTTAACCAAATTTTGATGTCCCTGAAAATTATCAAACAACCTGTTGTATGGATGGGTGAAGGGCATTATTTTTGGTGGATATTAGCACTATCCAGTGTGTGGAAAGAAACAGGATGGAATGCTATTGTGTATTTGGCTGCAATGACGAGTATTGACCCGGAACTTTATGATGCTGCAAGTGTTGATGGTTGTGGAAGACTTCAAAAAATAAGGTATGTAACTTTACCAGGAATTGCACCAACAATTAGTATGCTGTTGATATTAAATGTTGGTTGGCTTTTGAATGCAGGATTTGAACAGGTGCTTTTGTTAAGAAATCCTCTCGTTCAAGACTATGCTCAAATTCTTGATACATATGTTCTTGATTACGGTATTACCATGTACAGATATTCATATGCAACAGCTGCTGGTATGTTCAAAAGTATTGTAAGTATCTTCCTTGTATTATTTGCTAACAAGGTTGCACAGAAATTAAATGCTTCAACTGTCATGTAAAATATCCATTAGAGGATAAAAGAGGGGGTATATGTTAAATGCTTAGAAAGAAGACAGCCGAAGACATCATAGTTGATTTAGTAGTCCATATTAGTTTAATATTTGTTGGTATTGTGACGTTATATCCCTTTCTGAATGTTCTTGCAGTATCTTTTAATGATGCTCTGGATACAGTAAGAGGCGGGATATATATTTGGCCAAGAAAATGGACCTTAAAAAATTATGAGATTATCATAAGCAATCCACAGATATATAATGCAACTCTTGTATCAGTGGCAAGAACAGTCTTAGGAACTGTTCTTGGAATCATATGCACAATGTTTGTTGCGTATCCTCTATCGAGAAAAGATTTTGTCTTAAGAAGACCTTTTTCTGCTATAATGGTTTTAACAATGTACTTTGGAGCAGGATTGATACCACAATATTTACTATATAGAAGTTTACATCTTTTAAATACATTCTGGGTGTATATTGTTCCTGCCCTTTTAGGAATGTTCAATGTGGTAGTTGTGAGAAGTTACATTGAATCTCTCCCTACAAGTCTTATAGAATCTGCTAAAATTGACGGTGCAAGTGAATTTAGGATACTATGGCAGATAATCTTCCCGCTTACACTACCAGCAATAGCAACGATTGCGCTTTTCATAGGTGTTGGACACTGGAATTCGTGGTTTGACGTATATATTTTTAATTCCCAAAGACCTGACCTCAGTACTCTACAGTATGAGCTACAAAAGATTTTAGCATCTGTAAGTATGCAGGTTGGAAGAAACCCTGATTACCAGATGGGTGCAATGGCAGAAACCCAGCAAGTAACACCTACTTCAGTAAGAGCGAGTATGACAATTGTTGCAACGGTGCCGATTATAATTGTATATCCGTTTTTACAAAAATATTTTGTCAAGGGGCTCACTCTTGGTAGTGTTAAAGGAGAATAATAGAGAGCGGAATTTATCGAATTTTGTGAGAAATTGTATTGTTTAACTTCATTGAAATAAATAAAAGTGGGTGTTAAAAGGCCCACTTTTTAATTCACCTATGTCAATAGATATGCTATAATTAAAATCAAAGAATATCCAAGATGAACTTGGTGACAAAGGTGATTTGTAAATTCTCAGCTAAATTAAAAGAAAGATTATTGACAGGACTTGATAATCTCTCAGTTAGAAAGAAATTATTGCTGGTTTATATCCTTTGTGTGCTAATTCCAACGATTGTTACTCATTTTATCTTTACGTTGTTCATTGTGAAAAATCTTCAGCAACAAAAGATTGATCAGATAAAAGGTGCCTTTAATATTTTGAATGCAAATATTAAAAAAGTGATTGAAGAAGCCATTCTTTATTCCAATACATTGTATACAGATGAGTTGTTAAATGATATGCTTGATATAGAATACAAAGGATTGGAAGATTTTTATTCCAATTATGAAGGGTATTTGAGGAATAGGATTTATCAGGGCAGAAATGTATACTCCAATATAGCACGTGTTACCATTTATACTAACAATCCAACTATTGTAGATAGCGATGGTTACAGAAAATTAAGTGAGGGAGAAGCAAAAGAATGGTTCAGTTTAGTTATGGATAATCAGCAGGGGATTATAGTGATTCCTACTGTGGATGAAGGTGTGAATGGAGAAGATGGATATGTATCGCTGTTTAGGAATTTAAATCAGTTTGAAAAGAGAAGCACATCAAGAGGAAATAACAGTAAGTATCTGAAAATAGCAAAAATTGACATGTACTTAGCAAGCTTTTTTAATTCTATAAATTTTGAAATATTTGGTGGCGAGATTTATCTTCTTGACAAGTCAAATAGAATTATAGCTGCCCATAGTAACGACAGTGTTATATTTGCAAAGCCTTTTATAAAATTTGACAAAAAAAAGTTTGTTTCTAAGGGTTCTTATATATTTGAAGAAAAAATAGATTACGATTTACTATCAGGTTGGAAATTAATAGGCGTATTTTCAAAATCATATATGCTTGGAGAAATCTATAGGGCAATTGAGTATATCCTTTTTATTTCGATCTTGAGCCTGCTTTTTGCAACTCTTTTGATTAGGATGATTACTTCGTCATTATCAGCAAGATTAGAACTTTTGACAAGGCACATTAAGAAAATCAAAAAACAGAATTTTGAAGTTCTTAATTGCAAAGAAGGAAATGATGAGATTGGCAATGTAATAAAAGAATTCAACAATATGACAATAAAACTAAAAGAACTCATTGAAAAAGAAATGCTTTCGGAGATACAGAAGAAAACATTAGAGATAGAAAAGAAACAGGCTGAAATAAATGCTTTACAAAGTCAGATAAATCCTCATTTTCTTTTTAATACATTAGAATCAATAAGAATGAGGTCGGTACTTAAAAACGAGTTTGAGACAGCCGAAATTATAAAATATCTTACAAGAACACTCAGAAGACTTATTTACTGGGGGAATGATATTACCACTGTTGAAGAGGAGATAAACTTTGTAGAAGATTTTTTGAAAATTCAAAAGTACAGGTTCGGTGAAAAACTCACATATCGGATTTATGTGGATGAAGTAGCGAGAAATTGTTTAATACCCAAGATGACCATCCAACCACTCGTTGAAAATGCTTGTATTCATGGCATTGAAGAGATAGAAGGAGATGGAGAAATTGTAATAGAAGTGAAGAGAGAGGGGGCTTTTCTTGTCATAAAGGTTGAAGACAATGGTATTGGGATAGATGAGAAGAAACTTTCACAGCTTTATGAAAATCTGAACAACCACTCATATGAGAAGAATATAGGACTTAAAAATGTTTACAAAAGGCTTATGCTTTATTACAACAATGCTGTTGATTTTAAGATACATAGCCGTTACAAAGAAGGCACAAGTGTTATCATTAAAATTCCTATAGAGCTCCCTGCCTTTATATACAAAATTTAAGAAATTGAGGGTGTATAAAAAATGCTCAAGGTTCTTTTAGTTGAAGATGAGCTGTACATGAGAAAAGGACTAATAAAACTCATAGACTGGTACAAATATGGGTTTGAGATTTGTGCTGAAGCTAGCAATGGTCAAGAGGCACTGGAGGTTTTGAAAAATGAACAGATTGATGTTGTGATTACAGATATAAAAATGCCTGTGATGGATGGAATTGAGCTTATAAAGAAGATTTCTGAGGAATTTGAAAACAGACCAGCAGTTGTTATAATTAGCGGGTACAATGAATTTGAATTTGCAAAAGCAGCCATAAGGTATGGTGTCAATGACTATTTGTTAAAACCCATAGATGAGGCAGAGCTTATTCAGACATTAGAAAGGATAAAGATAAGAATTCTCAATGAAAGAGAGTATCACAAGAGAAAAAACTTATTTGAATATCTCAAAAGAAACTCAAAATTTATAAGAATGATTGAGTTTGGAGATGAAGGAAGTTCCGATAGGTTTCAGACAAGTTACAATACCATTTGGATTGGGATAGGGAAAAAAGAAGAGTTGCAGTATGAAGATGATTTGGCTATTTCTGAGACTTTATTAGAAATTGAAAAGGATGTAAATACAAGATTCGCAAGTAAAGGGATTGAATTTAGATGTTACTGGGATAACTTGTTGAATCTCATACTTGTTGTTGAGGCAGAACTAAAGAATAAAAAGAATCAGCTGTTAAAACAAATATATGAATATCTGAGTCAAAGACTGAATTTGCAATCAATAGTGTTTGATAGAGTTGAGAGCACCCAAAATATCCAGAGTGTTTACAAACAGCTTCTTAAAAAACTTAGCTTTGCGCAATTTTATGAAAAAATTGGAGTGATTGAAGCAACTCAAATAGAAGATTTTGAGATGTACATTGAGGATAAGAAATTGGGCAGTGAACTTATTAAATTGATTGAAGAGCGAAAATGTGAAGAAATTAGATACAAACTTTCTCAATTTTTTGATGAGTGCCATCACAAAAAGATTTCTCCTGAGATAATTAAAGGTTACATACTTCTTACGTTGCTTGAGGTTATAGATTATTTTGAAGTATATCAACTCTTTGAGGCAGACAGTCTCAAGTTCATCTATAGAAGTAATCTCCAAAAGAGCAAGTTTATTGAAAAGATAATGGAGATATTACTTCAAATAGCAGAGTATGTTACTGAAGCTACAAAGTTCAACAGCTCAAGCTTTATGAAGAAGGTTGAGCTGTTCATAAAAGAAAACTACAACAAAGATATTACAATAAAAAGTATAGCACAGCAGTTCTATATCAATCCAATTTACTTAGGTAGGATGTTCAAAAAGCATTTTAATATGCCATTTAATAAATATTTGCACATGCTAAGAATTGAGCAGGCTAAAAAGCTTTTGATTAAAACTGACAAGAAGATTTATGAAATTGCAAAAGAAGTGGGGTACAATGACACTGACTATTTTGCTCTAAAGTTTGAAGAGTATGTAGGTAAAAGCCCATCTAAATATAGAAGCTCAGTTAATGGTGAGGCTAATTTTTAAATAAAAGAAGGAAAACATGGGTTTTACGTTAAATAGAAATCGTTTTCAAACAAAATAGTAGATTTGACTTAAGAAGGAGTGTATATTTCATGGATTATTTTAAAAAAAGAGGGCTGCGACAAAGTCAATATACTATGTGCTGGCTTGATTACAAAAGGTGTGAAGATGATGAGTATTTAAAAAAGGTTATGCCTTTCATTTCAAACATTTTTATATTGGAGAACAATTACTATTTTCGAAATGTTGCTTTTGAGCTAAAAGAGGCTTTTAAAAATGTATTTGGGATAGAACCAAATATAAAGACCACTTCTTATCTTGATTTTAATCATGGTACATTAATAGGAAAGTTAGGTAATGAAGTAATAGAAAGGTTTATAAAAAAAGAAGAAAAAGAACAAATTGGCAATGAGGGCTTTTTGATAAAGGTTGTTACAAGTAAAACCCAGAACCTTGTTCTACTTGTTGCTAAAACTGAGAGTGGAATAATTTATGGTACATTTGAACTTATCAATAGGCTGAGGTTAAAAAGTGATTTAAGTAGTTTAAATATCATAGAAAATCCAAAAGCAGCTTTGAGAATAATAAATCACTGGGATAATATGGATGGGAGCATTGAAAGAGGATATGCGGGAAACTCCATCTTTTTTGCGAACGACAGGGTAAAAAGGTCTTTGAAGCGCATAAAAGACTATGCAAGGCTGCTTGCATCAATTGGCGTAAACGGGGTTGTGATTAACAATGTCAATGTTCGAGGGAAAGCTGTATGGCTGATAACTCCAAAATATCTTCCTGAGCTCTCTGAGATTGCTGAGATTTTCAGATTATATGGTATAAAACTATACTTGAGTATAAATTTTGCAAGCCCAATTTATATTGGAGGTCTTTCAACTGCAGATCCTCTTGATTCTGAGGTCATAAAATGGTGGCAAGACACAGTCAAGACAATTTATAGCTATATACCCGACTTTGGTGGCTTTTTAGTAAAAGCTGATTCTGAATTCAATCCAGGTCCCTATGTATATGGCAGAACCCATGCAGATGGAGCAAACATGCTTGCAAAAGCTCTTTTGCCCTATGGTGGAGTTGTTATCTGGCGCGCTTTTGTCTACAACTGTCTTCAGGACTGGAGAGATACAAAGACTGACAGGGCAAAGGCTGCATATGACAACTTTAAGCCTCTTGATGGTGAGTTTCTTGATAATGTTGTTCTACAGATAAAGTATGGTCCAATGGACTTTCAGGTAAGAGAACCTGTATCACCACTTTTTGGCGGTATGGAAAAGACAAATCAGATGATGGAATTTCAAATAACTCAGGAATATACAGGTCAGCAGATTCATCTTTGCTATTTAGGAACTTTGTGGAAAGAGATTTTAGAGTTTGACACCTACTGCAAAGGCAAAGGTTCATATGTCAAGAGAATAGTAGATGGAAGTCTATTTGGATGGAAGTATTGTGGATTTGCAGGTGTGTCAAATATTGGTGATAGTATAAACTGGACAGGCCATGATTTGGCCCAGGCAAACCTGTGGACGTTTGGAAAGCTTGCTTGGAATCCAGATAGGTCAGTTGAAGATATTGCAAAAGAGTGGATTTTGCTTACATTTGGGGATGATAAAAAGGTGGTAGAAAATATTCTTTGGATGCTTTTGAACTCTCATAGGATATACGAGAAGTATACAACACCTCTTGGTTTAGGGTGGATGGTAAATCCGGGTCACCACTATGGTCCTAATCCAGAAGGGTATGAGTATTCAAAGTGGGGTACATACCACAGAGCAGATACCAAAGCCATTGGCATTGACAGAACATCAAAGGGTACAGGCTATACTTTGCAGTATCATCCGCATTGGCAGGAGATCTTTGACGATATAGAAAAATGTCCAGAAGATCTTTTGCTGTTTTTCCACAGAGTGCCATATACTCATAGGTTAAAGTCAGGCAAAACACTCATTCAGTTCATGTATGATTCGCATTTTGAAGGTGCCGAAGAGGTAGATGTGCTTATACGAAAGTGGGAAGAGCTAAAAGGGAAAGTAGATGAAGATGTCTTCAATAGAGTTTCTGAGCGGCTAAAGATGCAAAGAGAACATGCAATTGAGTGGCGGGATGTGATTAATACTTACTTTTACAGAAAAACAGGCATTCCTGATGAGAAAGGAAGGCTTATATATCCATAAGAATAGAATTTGATTTTTATAGAAAGGATGAGATGTTCAAATGTTAAAACTAAATAAGAAAGATCTTGCCCGAAGTGATTTGTGGCAAAAAGTTGGAATTGAAACCCCCAAGTTTAATATAGAAAATGTTATAAAAAACACATACAAAAATCCTACATGGATTCATTTTGGAGCAGGGAATATTTTCAGAGGGTACATTGCAGCTCTGCAACAGAATTTATTAGAACAAGGCGAGGTTCAGACAGGGGTTATCGCAGCAGAGCTATTTGACTATGAGATAATAGATAGAATCTACAAACCATATGACAATCTTTCCTTAGTTGTTACAGCAGATGCAAAAGGAAATCTGCAAAAAAGAATAATTGCAAGTATTACTGAGGCACTAAAGTGCGACCCTGATTTTAAAGATGACTGGGCAAGGCTTTGTGAGATTTTTAAAAGTGCATCTTTGCAGATGGTGACATTTACTATTACAGAAAAGGGGTACAATATTGTTGATTTAAATGGTGAATATCTGCCACAAGTAAAAGAAGATATAGAAAACGGACCAGAAAAACCAAAAAGTAGTATGGGGAAGGTTGCCTCACTTTTATATGTAAGGTACAAAAATGGCAAGCACCCAGTTGCAGTTGTGAGCCTTGATAACTGCTCAAAAAACGGTGAAAGGCTTTATAATTCAATTATTCAAATAGCAAAGGAGTGGGTAAAAAACAAATTAGTAGAAGAAGGTTTTGTTGAGTATCTTAGCAATCCTTCATCAGTTAGCTTTCCATGGAGCATGATAGACAAGATTGTTCCAAGACCTTCTGAGAGCATAAAGGAGCTACTGGAAAAAGATGGGTTAGAGAAAATGGAGATAATTTGCACTTCCAAAAACACATATATAGCACCTTTTGTCAATACAGAAAAATCTCAATATCTTGTGATTGAAGACAACTTTCCAAATGGCAGACCACCTTTAGAAAAGGCAGGTGTATATTTTGCGGACAGGCAGACAGTTGAGAACTCAGAGCGAATGAAGGTGCAGACTTGTCTCAATCCACTTCACACAGCTTTAGCGATATTTGGGTGTTTGCTCGGCTACAAGACAATCTATGAAGAGGTAAAAGACAGGTGTTTAAAGAAGCTTATAGAGAAGATAGGGTATGAAGAGGGTTTGCCAGTTGTAGTTGATCCGAAGATAATTGATCCACAGAAGTATCTCACAGAAGTGATTGAAGAAAGATTTCCAAATCCATATATACCAGACGCACCACAAAGGATAGCAACAGATACTTCTCAGAAGATGCCAATCAGGTTTGGTGAGACAATAAAAGCGTATAGCGAAAGTCCAAATTTAGATGTAAAGAGTTTAAAGTTCATACCGCTTGTGATTGCAGGATGGCTGAGATACTTGATGTGTGTAGATGACAGCGGCAAGCCTTTTGAGCCAAGTCCCGACCCGCTTTTAGATGATCTGAAAAAACATGTTGAAGGGATTGAGCTTGACAAGAAAGTAAAAAACATAGAGGAAAAGCTAAGACCAATATTGTCAAATGAGGTGCTTTTTAGAGTGAACCTTTATGATGTAGGTCTTGCAGACAAGGTTATAAGTTATTTTAAAGAGATGACAGAAGGTGTCGGTGCTGTGCGAAAGACACTTGAGAAATATGTCGGCTACAATTAAACAAAAAGGAAAGGGGTTACATAAAAAAATGGGTTTTAAGATGACATTTAGGTGGTTTGGACCAAAGGATGACAACATTCCACTTGAGTATATTCGTCAGATTCCGGGAATATATGGGGTTGTGACTGCTCTTTTTGACATTCCGGTTGGTGAGGTATGGCCAGAGGAGAAGATATTTGAGTTAAAAAAGATGGTAGAGGACGCAGGACTCAAATTTGAGGTGATAGAAAGCGTAAATGTACATGAGGATATAAAGCTTGGGCTTCCGACAAGGGATAGGTATATAGAGAATTATAAACAGACCATAAGGAATTTAGCAAAAGCAGGTGTAAAGGTAATATGCTACAATTTTATGCCTGTATTTGATTGGCTGAGGACAGACCTTGCTAAAAAGCTCCCTGATGGTTCAGAGGTTATGGAATACAACCATGACATCCTAAAGAATCTAACACCAGAAGATCTTGTAAAGAATATGGAGGGTGGATCAAGAGGATTTTCACTTCCAGGTTGGGAGAGCTACAGGCTGCAACAGTTGCAAAATCTTTTTGATCTGTACAAAGATGTTGACGAAGAGAAGCTTCTTCAAAATCTAATATACTTTTTAGAGAATATAATTCCTGTTTGTGAAGAGTGCGATGTTAAGATGGCAATTCATCCTGACGACCCGCCATGGTCGCTATTTGGACTGCCGAGAGTTGTGACAAATAAGGAGAACATAGAGAGATTTTTAAAAGCTGTTGACAGCCCATATAATGGTCTTACGCTCTGTACAGGTTCACTTGGAGCAAACAGGGAAAACAATATCACAGAGCTTATAAGATATTTTGGTAAGATGGGCAGGATTCACTTTATGCATGTGAGGAATATCAAATTTACAGGTGAGAGGTCTTTTTATGAAACATCGCACCTGTCGACAGATGGTTCATTTGACATGTTTGAAATTATGAAAGCTATATACGACATAGGTTTTGACGGGTATATACGACCTGACCATGGAAGGATGATTTGGGGTGAAAAGGGAAGACCTGGCTATGGACTTTATGACAGAGCGCTTGGTATTGCATATTTAAACGGTCTTTGGGAAGCTATTGAAAAGATGTCAAAATATCAAAGTTGATAAAAGGGTTATGAGGTTGTTCCAAAAACCGCCTGCTGGGGCTGGAACAACTTCTTTTACAGGGCGGAGAATAAATACCCCAGCCGTCTGAACGGTGATATGTCCACCGTTCAGACGATTTGTGTTTTAGTTATGAAGAAAATTAATATAGACAAATCATGGGAATATGCTGAAAGTTTCTTGTACAGTGTATTGAATGTAGCGAACTTGGAGTGTGAGTGGAAACCAGTAGATTTGCCGCATGATGCTGTAATTGAAAAAGAAAGAAGCGAAAACAATCCTTCTGGTGCCTCAGAAGGGTATACTCCAGGGTGTAGTTTATATTACAAAAAAGAGTTAGTGTTAGAAGAAGAGTGGAAGGACAAAAATTTAATACTTGAATTTGAAGGAATTATGGGAATCTCTGAGGTTTTTGTTAATGGAAGGCTTGTTGCTAAGCATTTCAATGGATACACAAGTTTCCTTGTGGATATAACAAAACATGTCAAGTTTGATGATAAAAACACTATTGTTGTGCATGTAGAAAATACTCATAAACCAAGTTCAAGGTGGTATGCAGGCTGTGGCATATATAGGCATGTATGGCTTCATGTGGGTGGTAAAGTTTATATAAAACCGTGGCATTTGCATGTTGAAACCAAGGCTATTGAAGATGAAACAGCAATATTAGAAGTTAGAGCAACTATAACTAATAGTACAAATGAAAGTGTTCAGGGGGTTGTGGAATTTAGTATCTTTTCTGATGATGATAAGTTAATAGGAAGCAGTCGGGAACAATTTATTCTCAGCAAAAATGAGGAAAAAACAGGTAGAAAAATTATAACTTTATCACCATTTAAATATTGGGACGTAGAAAATCCTTGCCTTTATAAAGTTCAGGCAACAATTAAGATAGATGAAGACATTGAAGATAGCAGTTCTACGTTTTTTGGAATTCGCACAATTTCAGTAAATCCCAAGGAAGGTTTAAAGCTCAATGGTAAGCTTATAAAATTAAAAGGTGGATGTATCCATCACGACAACGGACCTTTGGGAAGTGCCAGCTATGATAGGGCAGAGGAGAGAAAAGTAGAGCTTTTAAAAGCTTCTGGGTTCAATGCAGTAAGACTTGCCCATAATCCATTTGCACCAGCATTTTTGGAAGCATGTGATAGATTAGGAATACTTGTAATTGAAGAATTTTTTGATGTCTGGACAGCAGGTAAAGTGAGTTATGACTATCATCTTTTCTTTGACAAATATTGGGAAGAAGATTTAAGAGCCACCATTACAAGAGATTATAATCATCCGTCTATTATAATGTGGTCGATTGGTAATGAAATTACTTGGGGTGTTGGAATTGATGTAGAAGATGAAGAGGGATATTCAAGCATATATACATGGTGCAAGCGCTTAGCGCAAAAGGTAAAAGAATTGGATTCAACAAGATTGGTGACCGCTGCGTTTTGTGCTATTCCAGCTGATTATGAGAGTTTGCTCACAACAATTGAAGATGGAAATAATGTAATAAGAATGTTAAAACAAGAGGCAGCAGCTGGTAATGACAAATGGGGTAAAGTGACAGAGAAATTCTTTGAGTTTTTAGACGTTGCAGGCTATAATTACAAGGTTGATAGATATTCATATGATTTAGAAAAATATCCCGACCGCCTCATATGTGGAACTGAGACATATCCATATACTTTATTCAAAAACTGGACTGAAACTGTAAAAAATCCAAATGTTGTTGGAGATTTTGTGTGGACTGCTATTGACTATTTAGGTGAAGCTGGGATAGGTAGAGTTTGTACAGATGAAAATGAGGCTAAGATGTTTGGTAGAAAATTTCCATGGTTTTATGCAAATTGTGGCGATATTGATATTTGTGGAGAGAAACGTCCTCAATCGTATTATAGAGATATAGTTTGGGGATTGAGAAAAGAACCCTATATTGTAGTCCTCCAACCACAACTTTTTGGGAAAAAATTGTACTTTAGACCCTGGGCGTGGGAACCAGTTGAGCGCAGCTATACATTTCCGGGTTATGAAGGGATGCCTATAGCAGTTCATGTTTATGCAGATGCAGACGAGGTAGAAGTTTTTGTAAATGGTCGAAGCTTGGGAAGAAAAGTATGTGGAATAAATAGCCAATTCAAGGCAGTTTATAACACAGTTTATGAACCAGGTAAAGTTGAAGCTGTGGCATATAAAAATGGCAAAGAAATTGGCAGAGATAAGATAGAGACAACTGACAGGCCAGTTGCTTTAAAGTTACTGCCTGACAGAAGAGTTATTTCTTCTTCTTATGGTGATTTGTGCTATATAAAAATAATTGCAGTGGATAAAAATGGAAGAGAAGTACCATATGCAGACAACAGAGTAGTAGTAGAAGTTAAAGGCGTCGGCGAATTTGTTGCTTTAGGAACGGCTGATCCTTTATCAACTAAATTGTTTGTTAACCGAGAGAGAAAGCTTTATAAAGGCCGTGCACTGGCGATAGTGAAAAGTATAGGAAAAAAGGGAGAATTTAAAGTTGAAGTTCAGGCAGAAGGGTTGGAAAGTGCACAAGTTACTATAAAATGTATTTGAGAAAATCTTACAATACTTATTAATAATAGTATTTACAAATATTTACTTTACTTTTCCATTGAAGTATGGTAGAATGTAAACTACAGTTTCTCTGCTACGAAGGCAGAGAAGAACAGAATGAAAAAAATTAGTATAATTTTATAGAAAGCAGTACAATAAGCCCACGAAGGGTTGAAAAACCTGGAGTGGGCTTTTACTATTTTGTAGGTTAATTTTTGAATCTATTCAACAAAATTAAGGATCAAGGGAGGTTGATGTAATTTGCATATCCCAGATGGTTATTTAAGTCCTCAGACGTGTGCAACATTTTATGCAGTATCAGCAGCTGCAGTTGGCTATGCTTTTAACAAATTTAGAAAACAGGCAGATGAAAAGACCTACATTCAGTTATCTGTTGCATCAGCTTTTACATTTATAGTCATGATGTTTAACTTCCCAGTTGTTGGTGGGAGCTCTGCGCACATAACCGGTATACCCCTTATAACATTTTTATATGGGCCTCAAGCCTCTATAATTGCCTCAAGTGTTGTTTTAATCATTCAAGCATTACTCTTTAGAGACGGTGGAATTTTGGCACTTGGAACAAATGTATTTAACATGGCGATTGCAATACCTTTAAGTACAGTCTTTATAAACAAGCTTTTGGAGAGCTTAAATCTCAAAAATGAAAAGGTTCGTATATTTATTTCATCTTATTTCTCAATAAATATTGCAGCTTTCTTGACAGCCATTGAGCTTGGACTTCAACCACTTTTATTTACAAAAGCAGGAAAACCTTTGTATTTCATGTATGATTTAAAAACAACCATTCCTGCAATGATGATACCCCACTTTTTGATTGTAGCAGTAGTTGAGGCAGCACTGACAGTCTTGCTCTATTTACCTTTAAAAAATTATGCTACAATTAAAGCTGAAGAAAAAGAGGTGAGTAAGTCAAAATGAAAGAGAAGAATTATAAAAACAATATAAAAAAGATTTTTATAGTCCTCTTGGCACTTGCATTTCTGACCCCCATTGGGCTTTTGACTCAAAACCCTGCTTTTGGGGAGTGGAGCTTAGAAGAAATAAGAAAGATGCTGGGGTTTGTGCCAGAGGGGATAAAAAAGTATGCTGATATTTACAAGTTTGACTTGTTTGATGGATACACAGTAAAGTTTATTCACAATGATTATATAGGATATATCTTGTCTGCAATAATTGGAATTGTAGTGATATTTGTACTATTTTATATCTTAAAATTCATAACAGCGGAAAGGAAGTAGTCATAAAGTGCTACCAGAATTTTTGAAAAGCCAGGATAATTTTACAATAGATGTTGAAAAAGAAAGCTATGTTCAAAAATCTATTTTTGAGTATTTGAAGCTTTCGCAGTGGTTCTTTAAACCAAATAAAAGTGCTTTTTCAAAAATTGATGAATGGGCAAAGCTTATATTTTTGATTTGGTTTAGTTTTTTGGTTGCCACATCACAAAGTTTATATTTTATGGCATTTTCGTTTGGAGTAATTGTAATTATTGCTCTTATTTCAAAAGCGGATTTAAAAGCATTGTTAATTTCTTCATGGGCTTTTGTTCCGCTTTTAACGTTTATAATAGGTCTTCCTTATGCGGTATTGACTAAAAATCTCATAACAACCCTTTTACAAAGCTTGAAGACGGGTATTATAATTATGATAGGCGAGGTTGTAATCTATAATTCAAGAATTGATAGGCTTTTTAAGCCTTTTTCTTTTTTAAATGGGTTACGAGAGTTTTCTTGGCTGATAGAACTTACGTTGAGAAATATTTTTATTCTTATCAACACCATAACTCAGATTTTGTTTGCAAGGAAGACGAGGACAGTTGGTAAAATTTCTGACAAGATGACTTTTATAAAACAAATGGTGAAGTTTATAGGAATAAAAAGCATGTATATTTCAGAAAATACTTTTGTTGCGATGAAAACTCGCGGGTATAGTCCAAAAAGTAGGGTTTGTTTAGCAAGATATAAATTCAGAATTGGCATAGAAGAAGCTTTTACACTTTTAACAACTTTTTTAATAACAATTTTTGAGAGGGTATTGACATGAACGTGTATACAGCGAAAAACTTGAGTTATAAGGCTGGCGAGAAACTCATTCTTGATAATTTAAATTTTACCATTGAAAAGGGAAAGTCATATGCACTCATTGGCTGCAACGGCAGTGGCAAGACCACGCTTATGAAGATTCTTGCGGGTGTGGAACTTAACTTTGAAGGTGATCTTTATTTTTTTGACAAAAAGTTTGATAAATCCACTTTTGAAAAGTTGTTCAAAGAAGGATTTTATAAGAAAGTAGGATACATGTTTCAAGATACTGACCTACAGCTTTTTAATCTTAATGTGTTTGATGAGATTGCATTTGGACCAAGGCAATACATAGCCGATGAGAAAGAAATAGAAAAAAGAGTTTTTGAGATCGCAAAGCTTTTTGGGATTGAGAATTTATTACAAAGTGATATACTTGTTTTAAGCGGAGGTGAAAAGAAAAAGGTAGCACTTGCATCAATCCTTGTAAACAATCCTGATATTCTTATTTTGGATGAGCCAACAAACGACCTTGATCCAAAGAGCATAAGATTCATTGCAAAAATTTTGAGCGAGCTGAAAAATGCGGGAAAAACAATTATTCTCTCAACCCATCATTTTGATGTGCTTTTGCTGCTTGCTGATTTTACAATTGTGGTGTCTTCTGACCACAAGATTTTAAAAATTGGCAAGACAGAAGAGATTTTAAAAGACAAAGAGCTTTTAGTAGAAGCAAATGTTATAGATAGTGAATTTGAACTCTTTAAAAATCTTTTTAAAGGAAGTGAGGTAAGTCCATGAGAATAAATAAACTTGAAGATGTTGAAAAGCTCAAAGTAGATGTAGGAAGGCTTTTCTTCTCTGCACAGCATGATGAGATAAAGATAGGGCTAACTACCGACATTTATTTTATAAAAACACTTGAGGTATTAAGATACCTTAAAAGAGAAGATGCCTATGTCAAAGCAGAGATTTTTGCAAGGAGAGGTGGGGTTTTTTGTGGGCTTCCCGAGGTTTTAAATCTTTTAAAAGATGTAGATTGTAAGGTGTACTCCTTAGAAGAGGGAGAGAGTTTTTCAGCAAAAGAGGTTGTAATGAGAATCGAGGGTAAATACACAGAGTTTGGTATATTCGAAACACCAATTCTTGGTATACTTGCAAGCTCATCTGCATGGGCAACAGCTGCACATGAATGCAAACAGGCAGCAGGTGACAAGCCAATCTTGTGCTTTGGTGCGCGACACATTCACCCCGCAGTTGCGCCTGTGATGGAAAGGGCGGCGAAAGTGGGCGGCGCTGATGGGGTAAGCTGCATATTGGCAGCAAAAATATTGGGAATTTCCCCATCGGGAACAATTCCTCATGCTGCAATACTGATTGCAGGTTCTACAGAGGAGGTTGCAGTTGCCTATGATAAGGTAATTCCTGAAGACTCACCTCGCATTATCCTTGTTGACACGTTCAAGGACGAAGCTCAAGAGGCACTGGCTGTTGCAAGTATATTGAAAGAAAGGCTCCAAGGCATCAGGCTTGACACGCCAAGTGAAAGAGGTGGGGTTACCCCTGAGCTTGTGTATGAGGTAAGAAAGAGGCTTGATTTAGAAGGCTTTAATCATGTCAAGATTTTTGTGTCCGGTGGCCTTGATCCTGAAAAAATAAAAATACTTTCAGAAGTAGGGGCAGATGCTTTTGGCGTTGGAAGCTATATCTCTTCAGCACCTCCAATTGACATGACAATGGATATAAAAGAGGTTGACGGCAAGCCTATTGCCAAAAGAGGAAGAATTCCTGGAATTACAGAAAATAAGAGGCTAAAGAGGGTAAAGTGATTTTTAAAAGATTCGGACGACTCATAAAAGGTTGATAAATGGTTCAAAAAAGTTGATGTTTAAAATGCTTTTGTTTTTGCCCTCTTTTTTTTATGCTTAGATGTGGGCAATAAAATAAAAATTTTTACTTTTCATCAACCAAAGTGTTATAATTATAGTTGATAAATTTTAGCAAAGAATATTTTAATTTAAGACAAAAGTTTATAATGCCTTTAGATGGGAGGTATTAACAATTCTATCTAAGTGGGAGTCTATACTTGGTGAACTTGATAAATATTACTACAAACTTGCTCTTATTATAAGTGAAGATACAAATCAAACGAGTAAAATTTTGAAGGAATTATCAACAACATTTGGGATAAGGTATATAAATCTCAATATTGAGTTAGCAAATTATTTGGTTGAATTTCCATTTTCCGAAAGGTGGTTACATTTCAATAGGGCACTGGATGAAATAATATTAAAAAATAAAGAACAGTGCCTTATTATTGATAATACTGACATACTGTTTGAAGAGCATCTAAGGATTGATCCAGTTGGAGTTTTAAAGAATGCAAGCAAGTATAAAAAATTAATTGCTTCTCTCAGAGCACGAATTGAAAATGATTATATCATCTACGCAAACCCGCAGGCTAAGGAATATAAAAAGTATAAAATTGATAATCTTGGGTGTTATGTAGTAAATCTTGAGGAGTGATGATTTTTGAGGTATAAAGATGTAATAAATTTTGAGCCCATTGAAACCTTGATTCAACTTGTAGATGCTAATGAAAAGGAAAAAGCGAAAAATTTAGTTAAAACTTTTGTTATGTCTGATTCAATGGCCGAGGTTTTGTGCGATATTGTCATTCCTCAGCTTCAATTTGAGGAATTTTTAGACAAAGGTAAAACTTCTCATGCCTGATTATAAAAAACATGAGGATTGGCTGAAGAAGAATGGGTATTTATTGAATATCTAAAAGAATACATGGTTGCCAGATAACTTGTATTGCTGGCAACCCTATTATTGCCTCTATATAAAATGTAAAAGTGGTAATAAACTTAATCGGCATAGCATAATCCTTCAAAAGCATCACGAGCATCAATGTTGTTGTCAGGAAGATATGAAAAATCTTTTACAAGAAGCCAGCCTTTTTTGCCAGACAATGTTTCAATAAAACACCATTTTTTGCCATCACAACCGATAATATTTATTATCTGTCCTTCCTTGAGAATAAAATAGTCACTTTTTTCACTTCTTGTTGTGTGAAGTTTTATATCCTTTTTCACAAAGACATAAAAATTTGTTTTATAAATATCTTGAGAAATTGGTTTAAACTCATGGTTTTTTAAAGCATATTTCTCCTTGAGATACCATGTTTGAAGAATATGTGGACGAATTATTCCTTCAACAATACCATTTCCATAAACATGTAATCCAATTCTATAAATTCCGCCTATTTCACCAATTTTAACAAGTTTATTGTTAAAAAATTGATAAAAAATTGATGTATAATCATTGCTTGGACCTTCGTCAAAGATAACAATCTCTTTATAGTTGTCAGACTTGTCGACATCAACAATTGCAAATCTTTTCTGGAGGTTTGTATATAGTTCATTTGTTGTTAATTGATTATTTACCTGCAGAGAAAAACCTTTATTACTGATTTTGTAGATGATAGATTCTTTTTTTCCATCGTTGTTTAAATCAAAATAAACTACTTTGTCTGCAGGGAAGAAAAGTATCTCGTCTTTATATTTGTTATCAACGAATAATTTGCTTTTATAATAATATTTTTCAAAGTATAAAATTAACATAACATTGTATTTTTCTATACTGTTGAGTTGATCAAAAGACACTTTTTTGATAGGCTTATACCATTTTTTAGATAGAAAATATTTTCGTAGTTCTTTGTTATCAAAAATATGTCCATGTCTTGCAAAAATTTCGTTCCGAGCAATATTTAATTTTCTATATGCGTCAAGAGTATTAAAGATGTCTTCAGAAGTTAATTTTTTGATATGACTTTGAGGAAAAACAAAATCATCATTTGCAGTTGACTTGATTGGACAGGTAAATATAAGAACAAGAAACAATAATGTAAAGGTGAATAAACGCAATTTAAACATATAATTCCTCCTTTCATTATTGATTTTATAATCGTTCCAAAATTCATAATTATTGCAAAGTATTTCTTTAAAGAGTATATGCTATTTATGTAGAAAAGTCAATATACAATAAAAATTTCAGTATAATTTAAATAAACTAAACAATGATTTACAAAGACTTGGCAATTAATGTAATCTAAAACCTGGAATAATGCAATACCATCTTAAGAAAGTATCTGCGAAAAGAAAAAAAGAAGTGTTTTAGAAAGGTTAATGGTGCGCCCGAGAGGACTCGAACCTCCGGCACATGGTTTAGGAAACCATTGCTCTATCCTGCTGAGCTACGGGCGCAACTTTTTGAATTTTGCAAATAATATAATACAACATTTCTTGAGGTTTGTAAAGTGGCAGCTTTTTGTGATAAAATATTTACAAGCTCTGAAAACACTGATAAGATTTAAATTATAAATAACTTTGTAATCAACCTCAGAGAAATAACTATAACTATAGAAGGAGAGACCATAAAATGCTTGATTTAAAATTTATAAGAGCAAATCCTGAAAAGGTTCAGGAAGGACTCAATAAAAGAAATAAGGATATTTCAATTGCTCCTATTTTAGAGCTTGATGAGAAGAGAAGAAAGCTTCTCTCTGAAGTAGAAAGGTTGAAAGCTACTCAAAACCAAAAGTCAAAAGAGATTCCAAAGCTTAAAAAAGAAGGAAAAGACGTAGCAGTCCTTATGAATGAGCTAAAAGAACTGTCTGATAAAATTAAAGAGTTAGATAGCGAGGTTAAAGAAGTCGAGGATGAGATAGAAAAAATTTTGCTTACTATTCCCAATATTCCTCATGAGTCTGTGCCGGTTGGAAAGGATGATACAGAAAACGTTGAGGTGCGCAGATGGGGAGAGCCAAGGGTTCCTGATTTTGAGGTAAAACCACACTGGGAGATAGGAGAAAAATTAGGGATTTTAGATTTTGAAAGAGCCTCAAAAGTTTCAGGTAGCCGTTTTACCTTTTACAGAGGACTTGGGGCAAGGTTAGAAAGAGCTTTAATCAACTTCATGCTTGACCTTCACATAGAAAAGCACGGCTATGTTGAGCTTTTCCCACCTTTTTTGGTTGCGAGAAAATCTATGATTGGCACAGGACAGCTTCCAAAGTTTGAAGAAGACGCTTTTAAGACGACAGAGGATTACTTTTTGATTCCGACAGCGGAGGTGCCTGTTACAAACTACCACAGAGAAGAGATATTAAAAGAAGAAGATCTTCCGATAAAATATGTTGCGTACTCTGCATGTTTCAGAGCAGAGGCAGGGGCAGCCGGCAAAGACACAAGAGGGCTTATTCGTCAACATCAGTTTAACAAGGTTGAGCTTGTCAAGTTTGCTAAGCCAGAAGAGTCATATGATGAGCTTGAGAAGCTCACCGCCGATGCAGAAGATGTGCTAAAACACTTAGGGCTTCCTTATAGAGTTGTTCTGCTTTGCTCAGGCGATTTAGGATTTTCGTCTGCAAAGACGTACGACATTGAAGTTTGGATGCCAAGTTACGGAAGGTATGTTGAAATTTCATCCTGTTCTAATTTTGAAAGCTTCCAAGCAAGAAGAGCAAATATCAGATTTAGAAGAAAAGACGGTAAGCTCGATTTTGTCCACACATTAAATGGCTCAGGTCTTGCTGTGGGCAGAACTGTTGCAGCAATACTTGAAAACTTCCAGCAAAAAGACGGAAGTGTAGTTGTGCCTGAGGTTTTAAGAAAGTATATGGGCACAGACATTATAAAATAAAAAAACAGAAAAGGTAGCGACCTTTCAAAAAGAGGGTGCTACCTTTTTTTGTCAGTAAGGTTTGAGATGTAGTTTGTAATTTTCTCTTTAAACAGAACGCCTAAGATAAATAACAAAGTTGCAATTGTAGCAATAATGAGTGCAACTGTATAGTTTTTCTTTTCTAAATTGCTACCTATATAGGATGAAAAGAATATCCCTGGGAATCTTGCAATAGCTGTGATGATAAAAAATCTTAAAGGTTTTATGGGCGAAAGCCCGACAATGTATGTCAAGATATCTTTGGGAAGTCCAGGAATTAAAAACAAAAGGAAAATTGCTACCTCACTTTTTGCTGAGTTTATCACAAAGTAGAATTTGTTTAAACTTTCTTCTGGCACAAGCTTTTTTATCAAAGTATAACCCAAAAGTCTTGAGATGTAAAAAACTATTACAGTGCCAAGCATAATTCCAATAAGTGAATAAAAAGTTCCCATCACCGTGCCGTAAATGTATCCACCTGAAATCTGAATAGCTTCACCTGGAATAACTGACACTACAACTTGTAAAATCTGAAAGAGGATAAAAACAAATACTCCCAAATTTCCAAAAGAAAGTACCCAATTTCTAAACTTAGCTGGGCTTGATGTAAGCGCTATTATTTGTTTTGAATACTTTGCTCCGACTAAGACAATTACAATTACAAAGAGCAATATTGCAATAATGTTTAACACAATTTTAATATTTTTGCTCTTCACCTTTCCCCTCCACAAGCTTTTTTTAAAGTTTATCATCGAAAATAACTATACCCTAAATAAAAAAACAAATCAAGCTATATAACAAATAATTACAATTGTGGTGTATTCAAAAATACGTTGATTTTTTAACATTCAAAATATATAATAAAAGGGTAGTATTAAATATTGATTCTTTTTATAGTTCAAATAAAAGACTGTAACGTTTTTAAAAAGGAGGTACGAACATGGGCAAGATGATTGAGATAAGATGGCACGGAAGAGGTGGACAGGGTGCCAAGACAGCGTCATTGCTTTTAGCAGAGGCAGCTTTCAACACAGGAAAGTATGTTCAAGGGTTTCCTGAATATGGTCCTGAGCGAATGGGTGCCCCAATCACAGCTTACAATAGAATAAGCGATGAGAGAATTACAATCCATAGCAACATCTATGAACCAGACTATGTTGTAGTTGTTGATGAGACACTTATTGGCAGTGTTGATGTTACAAAAGGGCTCAAAAAAGATGGTGCAATCATTGTAAACACTTCAAGGTCTCCAGATGAGGTCAAGAAGTTGTTAGGTGACTTTGATGGAAAGGTTTATACAATTGACGCAAGAAAGATTTCTATGGAGTGCTTGGGTAAGTATTTCCCAAATATCCCAGTGTTGGGTGCTGTTATTAAGGTAACAGGTATTATTCCTGAAAATGAAGCTATAAAAGATATGGAAGAGTCACTCAAGCACAAGTTTGCAACAAAGCCAGATGTTATAGAGGGTAACTTAAAGGCGTTTGTTAGAGGAATGCAGGAGGTGCAAGGATAATGAGAAAGATGAAGATAACAGAAGAGGTTACATGGAAGGAGATAACACCAGCGGGTGTAATCATCGACCCGGGCAATGCAGAGGATTTCAAAACGGGCGACTGGAGAACAATGAGACCTGTGTGGCATGAAGATAAATGCAAGCAGTGCCTATTTTGCTTTTATGTATGTCCAGATTCATCAATAAAGGTTGAAAATGGCAAGATGGTTGGCGTTGATTATGATCATTGCAAAGGCTGTGGTGTTTGTACAGAGGTTTGTCCATTTAAGGCTTTTGATTTTGTAGAAGAACAGAAGTAAGAATTAAATAGAGGAGGGAATAGAATAATGGCAATTCGTGATAGACTTAGTGGTAACGAGGCAATAGCATATGCTATGAGACAAATAAACCCTGATGTTGTTGCCGCGTTTCCAATCACACCTTCAACTGAGGTACCACAGTATTTTTCTCAATTTGTTGCAAATGGTGAGGTAGATACAGAGTTTGTTGCTGTTGAGTCTGAGCACAGTGCAATGAGTGCTTGTATTGGTGCATCAGCAGCTGGGGCTCGAACAATGACAGCTACATCCTCACAAGGTTTAGCTCTCATGTGGGAGATGCTATATATTGCTGCTTCAATGAGACTTCCAATAGTAATGGCAGTTATAAACAGAGCACTTTCTGGACCTATTAACATTCACAACGACCATTCGGACTCAATGGGTGCAAGAGACAGCGGCTGGATTCAGATTTACTGCGAAAACAACCAGGAGGCATATGACTCTTTGATTCAGGCAATCAGGATTGCAGAACACAAAGATGTTAGACTTCCTGTTATGGTATGTTATGATGGATTTATCACAAGCCATGCTGTTGAGAATATAGAACTTTTAGAGGATGAGGTTGTCAGAAACTTCATCGGTGAATACAATCCTGAATATTATCTTTTGAATGAGCAAAATCCAATTTCAATGGGTCCGTTAGACTTGCCACCATATTACTTTGAACATAAAAGACAACAAGCAGAGGCTATGAGAAATGCAAAGAAGGTAGTTTTAGAGGTAGCTGATGAGTTTGCAAAGATAAGCGGAAGAAAGTATGGACTTTTTGAGACGTACAAGCTTGATGATGCAGAGGTTGCAATTGTTGTTATGAACTCAACAGCAGGAACGGCTAAAGCTGTGGTTGACGAATACAGAAGCAAAGGATACAAGGTAGGACTTCTAAAACCAAGACTATTCAGACCATTCCCAGTTGAGGAGATTGTAAATGCTTTAAAACACCTAAAAGCAATTGCTGTAATGGACAAGACAGACAGCTTTAACGCTGCAGGTGGTCCACTGTTTACTGAGATCACAAGTGCTCTCTACGGAAGGGCTGACGGTATCAAAGTTATCAACTACATCTATGGTCTTGGTGGAAGAGACGTAAAGATTGATGACATTGCAAAGGTTTATGACAGACTTCTTGACATTGTCAAGACAGGCAATGTCGGAGAAGTTTACAACTACATTGGCGTGAGAGAATAAGGAGGTGTACTTTTAAAATGGCATACAATATAAAAGAGCTTGCTGCAAGACCAGAGAGATTTACAGGCGGGCATAGAATGTGCGCAGGATGCGGTGCTCCTGTTGCTGTAAGAGCAATTCTTCGTGCGCTAAAGCCAGAGGATAGAGCAGTTGTTGGTGTTGCAACAGGTTGTTTGGAGGTTTCAAGCTGTATTTATCCATACACAGCATGGAAGGATTCATTCATCCACAGCGCATTTGAAAACGCTGCTGCAACAATTGCTGGTGCTGAGGCAGCGTACAGGGTTTTGAAGAAAAAAGGAAAAGTTCAAGGTGAATTTAAATTCATCGCGTTTGGTGGTGATGGTGGAACATACGATATAGGCTTGCAGGCGCTTTCTGGTGCAATGGAAAGAGGTCATAACATGGTATATGTTTGCTATGACAACGGTGCTTATATGAACACAGGTATCCAGCGTTCTTCTGCAACACCACTTTATGCTGATACAACAACCTCGCCCCAAGGAAAAGTTTTACCTGGTAAGATGCAATGGAGAAAAGATTTGACCGAGATAATGGTTGCACATGGTATCCCATATGTTGCACAGACAGCTTTCATCACCCCAAACTTGAAAGATTTGATTGAAAAGGCTGAAAAGGCACTTTATACCGACGGTCCTGCATTTTTGAATGTTTTGGCTCCATGTCCAAGAGGTTGGAGATATGAAACATCAAAGCTAATTGAAATTTCAAAGCTTGCAGTTGATACATGTTTCTGGCCACTTTACGAGGTTGTAAATGGTCAGTACAGACTCACTTACAAGCCAAAAGAAAAGCTTCCTGTTGTTGAGTTCTTAAAGACACAGGGAAGATTCAGACATCTGTTCAAGAAAGGGAATGAGCATTTAATTGAGCAGATTCAGCAGGAAGTTGACAGAAGATGGGAAAGACTTTTAGAGCTTTGTGGTGAAAAGTAAAGTTTTATGATAAAAATAAGCTTTCAAAAAAGGTTCTTTGGCCGCAAGTTTATCGGTCAAAGGACCTTTTTTGTTAACTTTATTTTGAGCCTTTAATACTTACTAAATCAATGTTAAAATATATAAAAAGCAGATTTGAGGTGAAAAGGTGAAAGTTTCCTACTTGGGTCCAATTGGTTCGTATTCTTATGAAGCTGCAAGAAAATTTGTAAATAATGAAAATATGGATCTTATACCTTGCGATACAATAGATGATGTATTTGAAATTGTAGCTGAGGATGAAAAAGTGTACGGAGTTGTTCCTGTTGAAAATTCCATTGAAGGAAGTGTATCAACTACACTTGACAATCTTTTGAAAGCAGATGTTTATATCATAAAAGAGATAGTGTTAAAGGTTGAGCATTACCTCTGTAGCAGAGAGAGTACAAATAAGATAAGGTCAATTGCTTCACACCCGCAAGCATTTTCACAGTGTCATGACTATCTAAGACGAAATTACAAGGGAATAGAGCTGATACAGGTAAACAGTACATCGTATGCAGCAAGGATGTGTGCAGAGGGCAAAGTGGATGCTGCCATCTGTTCGTTCTTTGCAGCAAAGCAAAATAACCTCCAGATAATAGATGGACCAATAAATCACGACAATAACTTTACAAGATTTTTTGTTTTGAATAAGATTCCTAAGTTTGAAAGAGGAGAAAAAAACAAGACATCTATAATATTCTCGACGTATGACAAGCCAGGGAGCTTGTACAAGATTTTAGCTATTTTTAATTTATATGATTTAAATTTGACCAAGATAGAGTCAAGACCGGCAAAGACAAGCCTTGGCGAGTATGTTTTTTTTGTTGACATTGATGGGTTTATAGATGAAGAGGATGTGAGTGATGCGTTGAAAGTTGTCCAGCGAAAGTCTGCATTTTATAAGCTTCTGGGGTCTTATTCAGTTATTAAAGAGTCAAAATAAAAAGTGAGGATGGATGAGAAGCCTATGAAAAGATTGACAAAGGATATTTTACTTATTTTACTTTTTGCTGTAATGCAACTTGTACTGTTTTTATTACACTTCAATCCTTTAGTGGTGTTGTTCTTTGTTCCTCTTTATGTAATCATTGCAAGAGAGAGCTTTGTGGTAAGACTTGCTTTATCATATGCTATTGACACCATCATATTAATGTTTATGGGGAAACCAGCGATAGTCTTTGTTTATCTTTTAATTGTGTATGTCATTCCTGTTACTATTTATATCACTTTACAATATACGAAAACCCATATTTTGGATTTTTCGTTATTAACAGCTGGTTTTTTGTTATATCAAGTTTTGATAATAAAGGCTCTTAAAACTCTCTACAAAGTTGACATTGTAAATGAGTTAATTTCAGTGCTAAAGAGTATGTTTGAAGAGTATTTGAAAGCAGCTTCAGAGGATGTATTGCTTGACAAGTTTGCTGAGTTTCTCAAGCTCATGGTGCCTGGTTTTGTGATAGTTGAGGCAATTACTTTAGCAATAATAACCTATTATATAATCAAAGGGATTTCAAAAAGATTAAAAATCAATAAAGAATTTCTCAATTTTAACATGTTGTTCATGCCAAAAGAAGTGACAATAGGTGTTGTGGTATTTTTCGTGTTTTTCTTTTTCCTGAATAGAATAAGCCTTTTGTACATTGTTGTGAGCAATATGACAATAATTCTCTCCTGGCTTCTTTTTATCCAGGCGCTTTCTTTGATATATGCAGCAATTAGCGACAGAGTTTCTTCTCAAGTTTTAAGAAGCTGGATTATGGCGGTTGCTATAGTTTTTAGTCTTCAATTTTTTGTAATTATGATTTTTGTTGGATTTTTAGATTTGGTATTTGATTTTAAGAAAAGAGGTCCAAAGAGGGTGAAATTGTGAAAGATAAAAAAACCCATTTTAAATTTGACTTTTCTGTCTCTCAAGCAGGTTTTGTACTTTCTCTTATTTTTAATTTGGTAATCTTATACTATAACCTTCAAATTGGCATCATCTGTTTTTCACTCATTATCTTACTTGCAGCATACAATATCAGAATAAACAGGAAGAAAAATAAACAGCTTTTGGAATTTATCGAAACACTTACTCTAAACATCGACACAGCATCAAAAGACACGCTTTTAAAATTCCCTTTGCCTATACTAATTACAGAGTACAATGGAGATATTATATGGTACAACCAAAAATTTTTGGAAATATCAAAAAACAAGAGGTTAATTGGAAAAAATCTTAAAGATGAACTTCCAGAGCTTTATCAGGCAATTTTAGATAACAAACCAAGGCTGGATAGGTTTGAGTATCAGAGTTATTTTTTCAACGTCTTTATTACTCTTGTTGAGGTAGAGGGAGATAAAAACGAGAAAAGATATTTGAATCTCTTTTACTTTATTGACATCACAGACTATGTTACACTTCAGAAAACGTTTGAACTTCAAAATGTGGTTTTTGGCTATCTTATGATTGACAATTATGATGATGTTCTAAATTCTGCACCAGAGGTTTCTAAGTCAAACATTGCATCTGAGATTGAAAAAAGGGTGATGGACTGGTTTTACAATCAGATAAGGTCTGATGTGTTTTTGATGAAATATGAGAGAGACAAATACATTTTTATCTGTAACAAAGAAGCATTTTACAAGATGCAGGAGAGAAGGTTTAATATTCTTGACCAAGTAAAAGAGGTAAACCTATATAATAGAATTATACCTACAATCAGCTGTGGTATTGGTATAAGAGATAACTCTATATTCCAGGCTCAAAAAGATGCAAAGACAGCGCTGGATATGGCACTCAGCCGTGGCGGCGACCAGCTTGTGATTTTCCACAATGGAAAGTTTGAGTTTTTTGGTGGAAAAACAAAAGAGCATGAGAAGCGCTCTAAAGTGCGTTCACGTGTGATGGCACAGACCATAAAGGAAATTGTCAAGCACTCTGACAAGGTTTTTATCATGGGCCATCAGTATTTTGACTTGGACTGTTTGGGTGCATCAGTCGGCCTTGCGAAACTTTGCTTAAGCTTAAACAAGGAGACGTATATTGTTATCAACTCTTTCAACCCAACTATAAAGGATTTTATTGAGATGCTAAAGTCAGATTTTCAATATGAAAACATGATAATTGACGAGCAAAAGGCGCTCAAAATGAAAACAAAAAATTCGCTTTTGTTTGTCGTTGATACACAAAGAATAAGTTATGTTGATATGCCAAATATGATTTTAGGTTTTGAAAAGATAATTGTGATTGACCATCACAGAAGAGCAGCTGACTGGATTGAGCAGGCTCTTATTTGCTATTCAGAGACATATGCATCATCTGTATCTGAACTTGTCTCTGAGCTTTTGAGCTATGAGGGGATAAAACTCAAAAGACTTGAGGCAGAGATTTTGCTTGCTGGGATTATGATTGACACACGTGGATTTACTAAAAATGTAGGTGTTAGGACATTTGAGGTTGCAACATACTTGAGAGAAAATGAGGCTTTGCCTGAGAATATAAAAGAATACCTAAAAGAGGACTTAGAAAGCTACATTTTAAAGCACCAGCTTATATCAAACACACAGATACTTTATGGCAATATTGCAGTGGTCATTGATTATTCACAAGCCTGCAAGAATAATGTTATAATAGCAAAGGTAGCAGATGAGCTTTTGAATGTAAAAGGGATTGATGCATCTTTTGTAGTCTGCAAAATAGAAAACACGGTATTAATTAGTGCCCGATCAAATGGCAAAATAAATGTCCAACTGATTTTAGAAAAAATAGGCGGTGGCGGACATTTGGAGACAGCAGGTAGCAAGCTTGAAAATGTAACCTTGGATGAGGCAAAGGATATGCTTTTTAAGGCAATTGATGAATACATTATGGAAAATCAAAAAATTTAAAACTAAAAAAGGGGAGTAGGTTTTGTGATGAAGGTTGTGCTTCTTCAGGATGTCAAGGGTTTGGGCAAAAAAGATTCAATTGTTGAGGTAAACGATGGGTATGCGAGAAACTATTTAATCCCAAGAAAGCTTGCAACACCTTTAACAGAAGGCTTAGAAAAGCATATAAAAGAAAAAAAAGAAGCTGAGCAAAAGAAAAAAGAAAAAGAACTTATGCTTGCAAAAGAACTTGCAGAAAAGCTTGAGAAAAGTCAGATAGTAATAAAAGCAAAAGCAGGTGAAAATGGAAAACTCTTTGGGTCTATTACAAACAAAGAGATAGCTGATGAGATAAAAAAACAGCTCGGGATTGACATTGACAAGAAAAAGATTGATCTTGAAGATCCAATAAAACAGATTGGAAGTTATGAGGTTTCAATTAGGCTTTATCAGGGCGTTTTGGCAAAGCTGAAAGTCCATGTGACCTCAAGCTAAAGAGGAAGTGATTTGACAATGGAACCTGATATTCTCCAAAGCCACAGTGAAATGCCAGAAAGCCGCGAGGCAGAAGAGGCTGTTGTGGGGGCGATGCTTCTTGACAAAGAGGTGATATCTGACATCACAGAGATTTTGACAGAAGAAGATTTTGCAACCCCACAACTTAAAGAGATATTTGCGGCTATCATGGACCTTTTTGAAGAGGGCAAGCCGGTAGATGTTATAACAGTTTCAGAACGGCTAAGGGAAAGAGGGAGCTTTGAGGCAGTTGGCGGAAGTGAGTATTTGACAAATCTTGTGATAAATCTACCTACAACTGCAAATGCTACATATTATGCAAAGATTGTTGAGGAAAAGTCGCTACTCAGAAAGCTTATAAACTCGTCAATGAAGATAATAGAAAAGTGTAAAAGTCAAACAGAAAGAGTAGAGGATATAGTCGATTTTGCTGAAAAGACAATATTTAATGTTATACAGAACAAAAATTCCAAGGATTTTTCACACCTAAAAGAGATACTGATTGAGACTTACAACAAGATAGAAGAGCTTTATCTCAAAAAATCTCACATAATAGGTGTTCCAACTGGTTTTACAGAGTTTGACAGGATGACAGCAGGGCTTCAGCCATCTGACCTGATTTTGATTGCTGCAAGGCCTGCAATGGGAAAGACAAGTTTTGCACTTAATATTGTCCAGCATGCAGCACTAAGAGCTGGTGTTCCTGTTGCAATATTTAGCCTTGAGATGTCAAAAGAACAGCTTGTGACAAGGATGATTTGTTCAGAAGCAATGATAGACAGCCACAAGCTTAGAACTGGCAATTTAGAGGATGAAGAGTGGAAGAAGTTTGCAAAGGCTTTAGCTCTTTTGTCAAATGCGCCAATTTATATTGACGACACTCCTGCAATAACTGTTGCAGAGATGAGGGCAAAGTGCAGAAGGCTAAAACTAAAAGAAAAGGGACTTGGACTTGTTATGGTTGACTACTTGCAGCTGATGACTGCTCGAGGTAGGTTTGAAAGCAAACAACAGGAGATTGCCGAGATTTCAAGGTCATTAAAAGCCTTAGCAAGAGAGCTAAATGTGCCAGTGCTGGCGCTTTCACAGCTTTCTCGTGCACCTGAGACAAGGGCTGACCACAGACCGATTCTCTCTGACCTTCGTGAAAGTGGTGCAATTGAGCAAGATGCTGACATTGTTGCATTTTTGTACAGGGATGAGTATTACAATCCTGACACTGACAAGAAACACATAGCAGAGCTTATAATTGCAAAGCACAGAAATGGACCTACTGGCACAATTGAGCTTTTGTTCTTGGACAAGCATACAAAGTTCAAAGATTTGGAGAAAAATAGATAAGTAAAATAACTATGAATCGAAAAAGGGTGTGATGCTATTGTCAATTATCAAAGATTATTCTTTATGGGAAGATGGGCTCAAAAAAATTAACTGGGCAAAAAGGTTTATGCCTATTTTGAATCAGATAAGAAAAGAATATGGGGCCAGAAAACCGCTTACAGGCTTGAACATAGCAATTTCTGTTCATCTTGAGGCAAAGACAGCAAACCTTGCACTGCTTTTGAAAGACCTTGGAGCAAATGTGTATGTGACAGGCTCAAACCCTTTATCAACACAAGACGATGTTGCAGCAGCGCTTGTGCATGAGGGTATTGAAGTCTTTGCAATAAGAGGTGCAACTGAAGAAGAATACTTTTACCATCTTGAAAAGACGCTTGAAAATAATATTAGGCTGATAATAGACGACGGTGGCGATTTGACATACCTTCTTCATACAAAACTTGAAAACTTGGCTGATAAAATAATGGGTGGATGTGAGGAGACAACAACAGGTATAATAAGACTAAAAGCATTAGAAAGAGAAGGAAAGCTTAAATTCCCTATGATTGCAGTCAACAATGCATACTGCAAACACCTTTTTGACAACAGGTATGGTACAGGTCAATCAACATGGGATGGGATTATGAGGACAACTAACATCACAGTTGCAGGTAAGTATGTTGTTGTTGCAGGATATGGTTTTTGTGGCAAGGGCATTGCTAAAAGAGCTCAAGGTCTTGGTGCAAAGGTTGTTGTTACAGAGGTTGACCCAGTAAAAGCTTTAGAGGCATATATGGACGGGTTTGAGGTAATGAAGATGGAAGACGCTGCAAAAATAGGCGATATATTCATCACTGCGACAGGGTGCAAAGATGTTATAAGATATGAACACATTTTGAACATGAAAGATGGAGCAATTTTGTGTAATAGCGGGCACTTTAACGTTGAAATTGACATGGAGACGCTTGCAAAGAAAGCTATAAAAGCTTATGAAGCAAGGAAAAATATCACAGGATATAAACTTGAAAATGGCAAAGAGGTATTTGTACTTGCAGAAGGCAGGCTTGTCAACCTTGCAGCAGCGGATGGCCATCCAATAGAAATTATGGATATGTCATTTGCCATTCAGGCACTTTGTACCATTTATGTTGCACAAAATTACAAGAATTTGGATAAAAAAGTCTATCAAGTGCCAAGCGAAATTGACTCTTACGTAGCGATGGCTAAACTTAAATCACTTGAAATTGAGATAGATAGGCTTTCAAGCGAGCAGGAAAAATATCTTAATAGTTGGGAAGTGTAGATAATGGATTTATTAATAAAAGGTGCAACTATATTAACTCTTGATGGAGAGAATGGAGTTTTAAAGGGAGATATCTTGATTGAGAATGGCAAGATTTCAGAGATTTCGCAAAGTATAGAACTATCAAAAGAGAAGATGTTTGCTACCAAGGTAATAAATGCAGAAAATCTTGTTGCTCTGCCTGGATTTATAAATGCACATACTCACTGTGGTCAGACAATTTTGAGGTCGTATGCAGATGACCTTCCTCTTTATGAGTGGCTTTTTGAAAAGATTTTTCCTGCTGAAGAGAAATTGACAAAAGAGATAGTTTATTATTCCTCTTTGCTTGGTATTGCTGAGATGCTAAAATGTGGGACAACTATGTTTTTTGACATGTACTTTCATGAAGATATGACAGCAAAAGCAGTTCTTGATGCTGGCATCAAGGCGGTTTTGTCAAGGGGACTTCAAACAGACGAGAATGAAGATCGCCGACTTGATGAGACTAAAGAATTGATTTATAATTATTCAAGCGACAAGATAAAGGTCTTCTTTGGACCTCATTCTGTTTATACATGTTCATATGAACTGCTTGAAAAAGTTGCTGAGCTATCAGAAGAATTTAATACGGGGATAATGATACACTTGAGTGAATCTGAAAATGAGGTAAACCAGTGTTATGAAAAGTATGATATGTCGCCTGTGAAGCTATGCCAAGAAGCTGGGCTTTTTACAAGACCGTGTATTGCAGCACACTGTGTATATGTTGACGATGAGGACATTGAAATTTTGGTTGAAAATGGTGTCACAGTTGTTTATAATCCCACAAGCAATCTAAAGCTTGGCAATGGATTTGCACCAGTTTTTAATTTGATAAAATCAGGTGTTAATGTTGCAATTGGCACAGATTCTGCAGCAAGCAATAACAACCTCAACATTTTAGAGGAAATGCACATTGCAGCTCTTTTAGAAAAGGGAATGTATAGGCTTGCAGAGATATTGAAGGCAGAAGAGATTTTGAAAATGGCAACTGTAAATGCTGCAATGGCAGCAGATATTCACAACACAGGCAGATTAAAAAAGGGTTTCAGGGCTGATATTGTATTGATAAAAACAAATGATTTGAATATGCTTCCTTGCTACAATCCTATTTCAAATATCGTTTATAGTAGCAATCCTTCAAATGTTTATGCTACAATTGTTGATGGTGAAGTTTTGTTTATGGATGGCAAACTGTTAACAATTGATGAAGAGGCGTTAATTAAAGAGATTAAGAGTATTGAGAAGATTATAAAAGAAAGCATATAGTAAAACCTTTTTGAATATGAAAGGAAGGAACATAAATTGCAGTTCAAGAAGGCAACAAAGATAGCATTGCAACTTTTTGCTGTAACAGTCTTTACAAAGCTAATAGGTTTTATTAGAGAGATAGCGTTTGGTGCAAGGTTTGGCACCAGCATTAAAGCAGATGCTTTTCCTTTAGCACTGCAGCTTCCAAATATACTCTTTGCCTCTATTTTTGCTGCATTTTCAACTTCATTTATTCCTTTTTACACTGAAATTAGAGAGAAAAAGGGCGAGGATGAAGGAGTAAGGTTTACAAACAGCGTGATAAATACATTACTTCTTGCATCTGGTGTTGTGGCAATTTTGGGTTTTATCTTCTCAAAACAACTTATTTTGCTTCAGGTAAATGCAAGCAAAGGACTTCAGATATTTTATGCATCAAGGGTACTTAAAATAACCATCTTTATGATAGTGTTCACAAGCTCTGCAAATATCTTGCAAGGTTTTCTCCAGGCAAATGGTAATTTCACAAAACCTGTTTTGTCAAGTATACCGTTTAACCTTGCAATCTTTATTACTATATTTTTGTCCTATTTTGGATATTTTAAAAAGATAGACATATACATTGTTGCAGTTGGCTTTGTTGTTGGGTATTTTTTAAGCCTTGTCTATCAGCTAAACAATGCAAAAAAGTATGGGTTTAAATTTTACCCTGTATTAGGGTTGAAAGATAAAAATATTATAAACATGATAAAATTCTCTTTCCCTGTTTTTATAAGTAGTAGCATGGCACAAATTTACACGTTCATTGATAGATATCTTTTAACAGGGACGTATAGCGGGGCTGTTGCTGCGGTAGCTTATGCTGGGAAGCTCAATGACATGGTAGTAGGTGTATTTTCATCATCTATTTCGGTTTTAGCATTTTCAACACTTTCAAACCTGCATGCCAAAGGTGATAAGGAGAATTTCAGAAAGTTTTTTGTATCTTCAGTAAACTCAATTATTCTTCTTATGATGCCATTTGCAATAGGTGGCATGATACTCTCAAAAGAGATAACAAGACTAATTTACCAGAGAGGGAATTTCACAGTTTATTCTACAATGCTTACCGCCTCACCCTTGATGTTTTACTGTTTGGGGTTTGTAGGTTTGGGTTTGAGAGATATTTTGAACAGAACACTGTATGTTTTGAAGGACTCAAAAACAGCAGTGAAAAACGGCGTTATTGCAATAGTCTGTAATATTGTGCTTGATATAATCTTTATTCACAAGTTTAAACACACAGGTGCCGCAATGGCATTTGCTTCTGCAAACTATATCGCAACAGTGCTTTTGTTTATTTCTCTTCGCAAAAAGCTTGGGTCGATTGGTTGGAAGAGGATTGCAAGTGTGCTTGTAAAATCGCTCATTGCAAGCTTAATAATGGGTGTTTTTGTATATCTTTTTAAACAAAGGTTTATAAACCTAAATATGCATTTTGCTCCTTTTTCTCTTTACACTTTAATAGCTATTGCACTTGGTATGGCAATTTATGCAGGACTAATTTATCTTTTTAAAGTTGAAGAAGCAAACTGGCTTGTAAAGATGATAAAGGAAAGACTTGGAATATAAAAAACATAGAAAGGAGAAGATGTGGCAGATGGACATAGAACACCAGCTTAAAGTTTTCAAAAAAGGCGCAGCTGAAATAATTACAGAAGAGGAGCTTATTGAAAAACTAAAGCAAGACAGACCTTTAAACATAAAACTTGGTCTTGACCCAAACGTGCCAGATGTTCATCTTGGGCATGCTGTTGTTTTAAGGAAACTAAAACAGCTTCAGGATTTGGGTCACAACATAATCTTAATAATTGGCGATTTTACTGCAATGATAGGTGACCCCACTGGAAAGTCTGAGACAAGAAAACAGCTTACAAAAGAAGAGGTCCAAAAAAATGCAGAACCTTTCAAACAACAGATTTTAAAAATTCTTGACCCGCAAAAGACGACAATAAGATATAACAGTGAATGGCTTGAGCCTATGAACTTTTTGGATGTAATAAACCTTGCATCAAAATACACAGTTGCAAGAATGCTTGAAAGAGAGACATTTAGGCAGAGAATGGAAAAGAACTTGCCACTCTCAATACATGAGTTTTTCTATCCGCTGATGCAAGGGTATGATTCTGTGGTGATTGAAGCTGATGTTGAGCTTGGCGCAACTGAACAGAAATTCAATATTCTTATGGGGAGGACACTACAAAAGGAGTATGGATGCAAAACAATCCAAGTTGCACTTTTAATGCCAATATTAGTTGGTACAGATGGTGTTAATAAAATGAGCAAAAGCCTTGGCAATTACATTGGTATAAACGAGCCACCAAATATTATGTATGGAAAAGTGATGTCTATCCCTGACGAGGTTATGATTTTATACTATGAGCTTACGACTGATGTCGAACCAGAAGAGATTGAGGAGATTAAGAGAAAGCTTGAAGAAGGGACCCTTCATCCAAGAGACGCTAAGATGAGACTTGCAAGAGAGATAGTAAAGCTATACCATGGGGAAGAGGCAGCAAAAAAGGCTGAAGAGGAATTTATAAAGGTGTTCCAGAAAAAAGACATACCAGATGACATTCCAGAGATTGAACTTAATAGTTCAAAAGTGTACTTGCCAAGGTTTATGGTGGAAAATAAACTATGTTCATCTACAAGTGAGGGAATGAGGCTTATAAAAAGCGGTGCTGTAAAATTAAATGGAGAAAAGGTAAATGATCTTGACATTGAATTTCAAAATGGAGATGTATTACAAGTCGGTAAACTTAAATTTGTTAAGATAAAGCTTTTGTAAGGGGGAAAACCTTTGCAAAGGCTATTTTTTTAGGCATTAAATTGACTCTTGGTCAATATATATGATAAAATAGGCTGTGTAAAAACTCAGAAGAGGTGAGGTGTGTGAAGAAGGTTATAAGACGGCCTTGGCTGAACGTGATTGTATGGGCAATTGTGACATTTGCTTTTATCATTACAATGCCAGATATAAACAAGATAGTTCGTTTAAAAGGTGAACCAAAGATTGGCGAAAGTTACCCATCACAGGTTGCAGCAGCAATTGAAAAGGAGTATCAAGGATACTCTAAGGACAAAAAACTTTCAACAGTGGCAGTTGTGTTCTATAGCAAAAATGGCTTTTCAAATGATGATATTGTGGCTGTAAGAAGAATAATTGATGCTCTTGACAGCCAAAGAGAAAAGTACCATATTCTTGACATCTCAACCCATTTTAAAAATCCTGAACTTGAAAGCTATTATGTTTCTTCAAACAACAAGGTAATACTTGCAAGTCTCTATGTCGACAAGTCAAAGAAGGAGATTATTGAAATAAGAGATGAGATTTATAAACTCATAGATTCATTTGAAAAGCCTCAAAATCTTGAGGTTTATCTCACAGGTGGTGATTTGATAACACAGGATTTTATCAAGGCATCTCAAGACGGTGTGAGAAAAACAGATACTATCACAATCTTGTTCATAATTATAGTTTTGGTGCTTGTTTTCCGCTCACCTGTAACTCCTATTGTATCTATTTTAACTGTAGGTGTGTCATTTTTGGTTTCGCTTAGTATTGTTGGACATCTTGCAGACAAATTTAATTTTCCAATAAGCACATTTACAAGAACATTCATTGTTGTATCCCTTTTTGGAATTGGCACAGACTACAACCTGTTAATAATTTCAAGGTTCAGAGAAGAGCTTGCAAATGGCAAAAATATTGATGATGCAATTTTGACAACTTACAAAACAGCAGGAAGAACGGTTATATTTAGCTGTCTTACAGTATTTGCAGGTTTTTCAGCTTTTGCAGCAGCATCTTTTAACTTTTTCAGGGCAATGACAGCAATTGCGATAAGCGTACTTGTACTTTTGCTTGTGCTTTTGACCTTGGTTCCAGCTGTGCTAAAAATATTTGGCAAAAACCTTCTCTGGCCTTTTAACAAAGAGATAAAACACACTCATAGCAGGCTTTGGGAAGGCGCTGCGCGGCTTTCAACAAAATATCCGTATGTTGTATTGACAACTGTAGCGATACTTTGTATACCGTTTCTTCTCTCAGTCCGCGGTGATTTGTCGTTTAACACTTTAAATGAGCTTTCGGAAAAGTATAAGTCAGTAAAAGGGTTTGAGCTTATTTCACAAAACTTTAGCGTGGGAAAAACATTTCCTGTGACAATTTATTTAAAGTCTGGCAAGAACTTGGCAACATCAGATGCGCTATCAAGCATTGAAAAGATATCTGATATTTTGAGCAGGCAAAAAGGTATTAAAGAGGTGTACTCTGTAACAAGACCGCAGGGAAAAGTTATAGAAGAATTTACTTTATCAAAGCAGGCTGATATAGTTATAAAAGGGGTTGACAGTCTGAAAGATGGGCTTTTGAAAGTAAATGCGGCAATTGAAAAAATAAATAAAAACTTGAACGTATCTGCACAAGAATTTGATGTGCAAAAGCTAATTTCGGGTCTTTCTCAGCTTGAAAATGGACTTTACAATGTGAAGACAGCTCTTGAGAAATTAAATGATGGTTTTGAAAAAGGTTTGGATGGGTCAAAAAAGGTTTACAGCGGGCTTGCTGAGCTTTCTAAAGGTAGCAGTCAGCTATCTAAAGGTTTTAAAGAGTTTTACAGCCAGTATGCAAAGTCTATAGGCAGTGTAAAGCAAAAGTTAGCAGGGTTTGATTTCAACCAGGTTGAACTTCTGGTAACGAGTATCAAGGCTGTGAATCAGAACCTAAAAGCACTTTCAAGTAAATACCCAGAACTTTCTAAGGATATTAACTATCTTATGGCTGCAGAGATTGTCTCAAGAATTGAAAATGAGAGCAGCACGCTAATTTCAAAAGTAAAAGAGTTTTCTTCTGAATATGAAAAGATTTCAGGTAAAATGTCTGAGGCCGATAAGGCTTTGAGACTCATTTCGTCTTCAATAGATGCTATTTCAGCTGCTTCAAAAGAGCTTGCCACAGCCCAAGGCAAAATTGTGGATGGGTTTGTGCAGGTTGAAAAAGGGCAAAAACAGCTTATTTCAGGCACACAGCTAATGTATTCAAAGCTCAAAGAGTTTGACAGTCAAAAAGACCAGATTTTAAAGAAGGCAGAAGAACTTCAAACTGGACTTTCAAGTTTGAAATCAGGACTTTTGCAAATCTCAAGTGCTCTAAATAAAATGGCAAATTCTTTGCAAAGTTTTAAGAGCTACTTTGAGGGGTACAAAACAACAAACATCTTCTATGTCCCACCAGAGGCTCTCAAAAGCAGCAGTTTTGAAAAGGCTTTGGACTCTTACATGGATAAAAGCAGAACAATTACCAAGATTATTCTTATACTTGACACAAACCCGTATACAAACAAAGCAATCGATGTTGTTGACAATGTAGAAAAAGTTTTGAAAAACACTTTAGAGTTTGTAGATACAAAATTTACTGCAGTTGGGGTTGGGGGAATATCTTCCGCAAACAATGATTTGAGAAGCATTTATTTTAAGGATTTCAAGACTTTAAGACTAATAATGATAATAAGCATTTTGATTCTCATGTTCCTTATCTCAAGGTCAATCTTCAATGCTGCGGCTATGGTAATAATAGTTTTTGTGGACTATTACCTTGCACTGTCTATAACAGAGATGATTTTCAAAGGAATATTCAAGTACGAAGCACTCAACTGGGCAGTGCCATTTTTCACCTTTGTTGTGTTCTTAGCTCTGGGTATAGACTACAGTGTATTTTTACTGATAAGGTTTTATGAGTATAAAGACTTGGAAATAAACGAGGCGCTCAGGCTTACATCGGCAAACATTGGGCATGTTGTGACATCGGCAGTGATAATTTTAGCGGGCACATTTGCGGCAATGCTACCGTCCGGAATTTTAACGCTTATGCAGGTTTCAATCTGCGTTGTGATAGGCCTTGTTCTGCTTGCATTTTTCCTGCTACCGTTTTTGTACAATAGTTTGATGAGGATAAAGCAGAATATAATCTGAGTGGTGAGTAAAAAAGATTAAGAGCTGGGTGCCATATCTGCCCCAGCTCTATTTTGTTAGCATTTGAAATCTATTTAAAACCTTTTTGCAATCTCCTCAGCCTCTTTCAATGCATTTGAGATAATCTTTTCTACATCCTCACCCACAATGTCAAGCCTCTGAGCTGAAATTAGCTGAAAGTTCTCAACTCCCATAAAATCCAAAATTGTTCTTAGGTATCTATTTGCCATTTCAAAGTCTGAAAATGGTGGTGTTTTGTATTCACCGCCTGTTGCCATAATATGAACTGCTTTTTTACCACGAAGGAGTCCAACAGCCCCTTGTTCTGTGTATTTAAAGGTTATTCCTGAGACTGTGATGTAGTCAATATATGCCTTAAGGATTGCAGGAATGCTCAGGTTCCACATAGGTGCTGCAAACACGTATTTGTCAGCCTCAGCAAACTGATAAGCATATTTTAAAATAGGATGATGCTTTGAAGCCTCAGTCTTTGGTCCAAAAACATCAGCAATATCATTTTCTGTTAAAAAATGAATACCTTCTTTGTAAAGGTCAAGTAATATAATCTCATCTTTTGGGTGGTGCTCTTTGTACACCTTAATAAAGTGCTCGGAGATTATAAATGTCCTTGAGTTTTCATTGCTCTTTGGATTAGCTCTTATATACAGAAGCTTTGCCATAATACTTCTCCCTTCTTTAATTTTGAGTTTACTTATATTATACCCTTGTAAATCGATAATATAACTTGGATTTTTACAACCAATTTTCAACTGAGTGCTTCAACACTTCTTTCATTTCTTCAAGTGAAATAGCATGCCTTAAATTACCTACGTTTTTAGATTCTATTGCTCTTTTTGCATAATATTCAATTTGTTCATCTTTTAAATTTGGTATTGAGTCTTTGACGAATGTCCTTACAAACTCATCAAACTCATCTATTGATGAAAATCCCATGTTTTTGATAACATAGTCCACGTCATCTTTTAAGTATTTACTTTCAAGCCTCAAGAACGCTGCAAGCAAAATTGCATTTGCTCTTCCATGTGGGATGTCATGGTAATAAGTAAAGTTATATCCTAAAGGATGAACAATAAGCGTTCCTGTCTGTGCAATGATTATTCCACCAATCAAAGATATCCAAGCTAACTTTTCAAAGTCTTTTTCTGATAATCTATTTTCTTTTAAAACATTTTTAACATCCGAATAAAGTCTCAAGCCTTTTTTGGTATAAGACTCGATTATATTATCAGTACTCTTTGAAAGATATCCTTCTATTATATGAGACAGTGCATCAAATGAGGTGTTTACCACGACCTTATATGGCAGTGTAAGAAGGTATTTGTAATCTACAATTGCAATTTTAGGAAAAATGATCTCTGATGCAAAGCTTTTCTTGTTTTCAATGGTCTTGAGTGTCAGGATTGAATAAGGTGTGACCTCACTTCCCGTTCCGCAAGTTGTAGGAATTGCAATTATAGGGAGGGCACTTGTAAATTTTGCATCAAAGAGGTCTTGAGCTTTCAAGTTTTTCTCTGCACACAAAACAGCAACCGCCTTTGATGAGTCAAGAGGCGAGCCACCACCAATCCCAATTATAAAATCGGGCTCAAATTCTCTTGCAATCTTGCTTACCTCATCTATCTGCTCAACACTTGGATTTTGGGCAATTTTATTGTACATTGAATATTCAATAGAAAGCTCTTTTAAAACCTTTGTAACATCATCAACTGCTCCATTTTTCAAAGACGAGGGCGATGTCACAATGAATGCTCTTTTGCCAATTCTAAAGAGGTCTTTGTTTTTCAAGATCCCGTCTTTTTCAAATATTATTTTTGTGGGCATGAAAAATTTGCTCATCTTAGATACTTTGCCTCCTTTCTTCTGAGAAGTTTATTTTTTTAAATAAATTATAGCACATATTAATAAGAAGGGATGTATAAAAAAGCTAATAACAGGAAAGTTATTTATTGTAGAAGAACAATCCTTTCAAAAGAGGTGAAAAGTAAAGATGGCAAGCAAGGAACAGCAAAGAGCAGTTGCAAAGTTCTGTCCAGAGTTTAACGATGGTGGTTACTATCATAAAGGTGATATTAGCTGTGAGGTTTGTATTCATTGGGATGGCAAAAGGTGTAATATAAATTATTTTGACAACGTCCTGACCAGCATGGACCAGACATAGACCATCAAGAGGTGCAAAAATTGTTATTGATTTTTCAAAGGCTTTGTCTTAAAATAAAACTTGGCAAGAGATGCGGAGAAGCCTGTGAACAGCTTCTAAATAAAAAAGGGGCTGTTTGCAGGCTTTTTTATTTACTAATTTGTGTAAAGGGTGACAGAAATGGATAAAATCTATGATGTTATTGTCATTGGAGCTGGAGTTGTTGGCATGTCAATTTTAAGAGAGCTTTCTTCTTACAATTTGAAGATTGCAGCAGTTGAGGCAATGGAAGATGTTGCAGAGGGTGCATCAAAAGCAAACTCTGGGATTGTGCATGCTGGCTATGACCCTATTGAATGTACAAACAAGGCAAGGTTCAATGTTGAAGGAAATAGAATGTTTGAAGAGGTCTGCAGGCAGCTTGATGTTGAGTACAAGATGATTGGGTCACTGGTTGTTGCGTTTGATGAAAAAGAGGTAAATATCTTAGAGGAGCTTTTGCAAAGAGGCAAACGAAATGGTGTAAAAGGACTTGAGATAAAGGGAAAATCTTGGATTTTTGAGAATGAGCCAAATTTGAACAAGGAGATTAAAGCTGCCCTTTTTGCACCATATTCAGGAATTACAAATCCATATAAGCTCACAATTGCCCTTTTTGAAAATGCCATCCAAAATGGTGCTAAGGTATATTTTAACTTTAGGGTATGTAGAATAGAAAAACAAGATGGATATTTTATTGTCTACTCTCAAGACAAAAGGCTGCTAAAAAGTCGCATTCTTGTAAACTGTGCAGGTGTACATGCAGATGAAGTAAGTAAAATGGCAGGAGCAAAGGAGTTTATTATTTATCCTCGCCGTGGCCAGTACTTTATATTAGATAAGCCTGAGAAGGAGATTGTCAAAAGAGTTATATTCCAGGTGCCGACTGAAAAAGGGAAAGGAATCCTGGTGACACCAACTGTAGATGGAAATGTCCTCCTTGGTCCAAACGCGGAGTATATTGATGAAAAAGATGACACATCAACAACTCAGGAAGGGCTTGAGGAGGTTTTTGAAAAGGCAAAAAGGGTTGTTCCAAGTTTAACTAAAAAGGATGTAATTACAATCTTTTCAGGTATCAGGGCAACACCTGATACTCATGATTTTATAATCGAAGAGGACGAAAGAGTCAAAAACTTTATAAACGTTGGGGGGATTGAATCGCCTGGCTTGACATCATCAATAGCAATAGGAAGGTATGTTGCCAGAATGATAGCAGATAAATTAAATGCAAAACAAAAATCAAATTTTAACCCATATAGAGAAGATATAAAAAGGTTCTCAGAGCTTACTGATGAAGAAAGAGAAGAGATGATTAAAAAGTTCCCAAGCTTTGGAAATATAGTTTGCAGGTGTGAACTTGTATCTGAATATGAGATAGTTGAGGCAATAAAAAGAGGTGCGAGGACTATAGATAGTATCAAAAGAAGAACAAGAGCAGGTATGGGAAGGTGCCAGGGTGGTTTTTGCACACCGCGCGTGATTGATATTCTATCAAGGGAACTTGGCGTGAGCAAAACTCAAATAACCAAGTTTGGCAAGGGTTCATATATTCTAACTGAGAAAAGGTGGGGAAAATAAAATGCAGCAGTACAACGTAATAGTCATAGGTGGTGGGCCTGCAGGTCTTGCAGCAGCTCTGAAGAGTTTCGAAGACTTAGATGACAAAAGAGTTTTGATAATAGAGAGAGACAGCTTTTTAGGGGGAATTTTGAATCAGTGCATTCACCCCGGTTTTGGTCTTCACTATTTCAAAGAAGAGCTAACAGGTCCTGAGTATGCTCAAAGGTTTGTTGAATTGGTTAAAAAAAGTGGCATTGAGTACTTAACAGACACACATGTAATAGATATAAATCCTGAAAGAGAAGTTACAATCGTAAACAAACATGGTCTTAAAAAGCTCAAAGCAAAGGCAATTGTGCTTGCGATGGGCTCAAGAGAAAGAACAAGAGGTGCAATCCAGGTACCAGGTACGCGCCCGGCAGGAATCTTTACCGCAGGACAGGCTCAGAGGTTTATAAACATCGAAGGGTATAAAATAGGCAAAAAGGCTGTGATAGTTGGCTCAGGGGACATTGGCCTTATTATGGCAAGAAGGCTTACATTAGAAGGAATTGAGGTAAAAGCAGTTGTTGAGATAATGCCATACTCAACAGGGCTTAGAAGAAACATTGTCCAGTGCTTAGAAGACTTTGGCATTCCCCTTCTTCTTTCTCATAAAGTGACAAAAATTCACGGCAAGTACAGGGTTGAAGGTGTTACAATCTCAGCGGTTGGCAAAGATTTTAAAGAAATTCCTGGCACGCAAAGGTTTATCGAATGTGACACAGTACTTTTTTCTGTTGGACTGATTCCTGAAAACGAGCTTAGCAAAAAAGCTGGAGTTTTGCTTGATATGGCAACAGGTGGACCTATTGTTGACAATACATTTTCAACTACAAGATGTGGCATCTTTGCATGTGGGAATGTCCTTCATATCCATGACCTTGTTGACAATGTAACTTTAGAGGCTGAGACTGCTGGCAAGTACGCAGCACTTTTTTGCAAAGTCCCAGAGCTTTTTCAAAAAGATAAGCTAACAAATATTGTAGCATCAAGTGGTATTAGGTATGTTGTACCGCAGCGGTTGAACAAAAACTTTTTAGAGCCTACAATTTTAAGGTTTAGAGTTGACAATGTCTATCACGACAAAGTGCTTACAATAATAAATTCAGGCAGAAAACTTTTAAGAATAAAAAAGCAGCACCTGACACCTGGTGAGATGGAAAGTATTACCTTATCTGAGAAGATACTATCCCAGATAGACTTTTCTCAGGATATAATCTTGAAGCTTGAAGATAATAGCTAAAAAAAGGGGAGATATAAGGGTGATGGACAAAATTACGTGTATTTTGTGTCCAAAAGGCTGCAGTATTGAGAAAAAAGAAGAAGGAAATGAGATTAAATATATCGGTTATGGATGTAGCCGTGGTCTTGAGTATGCAAAAGATGAGTTTATTTCTCCTAAAAGAATTCTTACAACAACCGTTCACGTAAAAGATGGTGAAATAGAGTTTTTGCCAGTGAGAACAAATAAACCCATTCCAAAAGACCTTCTTTTTGATGCTATGTCAATTTTAAGAAAAGTGGAGGTCACAGCACCAGTTGAAGTGGGTAGTATAATTTTAAAAGATATTTTAGGTACTGGTGCTGATGTTATAGCAACAAGAAAAGTAGATAAGAAAAATTCTTTTTAGATAAGGGAAAAAAGCTCTGTGTTACTTGTTGATATTGCAATGGCTCCAGCACCCAAGGCTTGCATTACCTCTTCTTTTGATTCAATCATTCCTCCTGCAATAATTGGAATTTGAGTATTTTGTGAAAGCTTATAAATTGCTTTTGGTATAACACCTGGCAGCACTTCAACAAATGTTGGTTTTGAGTTTTCTATCATTTTAAGTCCTGAGGATATGGATTGTGAGTCTATAAGAAATATTCTTTGCACAGAAGGAAGAGAAAGTGAAAAGGCATGGTTGATTAGGTTTTGCCTTGTTGATATAATACCATCAGCACCGCTACTTTTTAAAAATTCAATCCCTTTTTCGTCTTTTCCCACTCCTTCTATGAGGTCAATGTGGACAAAGACAAGTTTGTTTTTTTGTTTTATCATACTAATTTCATCCCTAATGGTTAAAATAGTAGAGTGAAGAAGAAAAATAACCCTACAATCAGAGTTTAAGGCAGATTGAAGTATTGCTTTATCTCTTACAGCTGGTATAATAGGATTTTGAATGAGTTCATCTAATAGATTTTCCATTGCAATTTAGCTCCTTTTTTGAGTTTTTAATATAATTATACACCTCATAATCAAAAATTAAAAACGGAGGCAGATAGGCTTTGATGGAAGAAGTAAATAAAAGAACTATACCAGTTATTCCGTTGCGGGGACTTGTAGTATTTCCATATATGATGCTTCATTTTGATGTAGGAAGGCAGATTTCGCTAAAGGCCCTAGAAGAAGCTATGAACAGCGACCAGCAAGTTTTGCTTTTGGCCCAAAAAGATCCAAAACAGGAAGAACCAACACCTGAGGATTTATATCAGTTCGGGACAGTTGCAAAGATCAAGCAGATGCTAAGGCTTCCGAGTGAAACCTCGAGAATTTTGGTAGAAGGACTTTACAGAGCAAAGGTCACAAATTATATTTCTACTGACCCATATTTTTTGGTAGAGGTGGAAGAATACAAAGAAAACGGTGGCAATTTAGATGACCCTGAATTAGAAGCACTTATAAGAAACGTAGTTTCTGCATTTGAGGAGTATGCAAAGCTAACAAGTAGGATTCCACCTGATGCTATTTTATCTGTCACAACAATTCAAAATCCTGGACAGCTTGCTGATGTCATTGCAGCAAATGTGATTGTCAAGCTTGAGGACAAGCAGCTACTTTTAGAACAAGTAGACCTAAAAGAAAGACTCACAAAGCTATATGAGCTCATACTAAGAGAAAAAGAAATAATCGAAATAGAGAGAAAGATTACGCTCAAGGTCAAAAAACAGATTGACAAGATGCAGAAAGAGTACTACTTGAGAGAGCAGCTCAAAGCAATCCAAAGCGAGCTTGGCGAAAAGGACAGTCTCTTTTCAGAAGCACAAGAGTATAGAGAACAGGTAAAAAAATTAGGCCTGAGTAACGAAAACCTGCAAAAGGTTTTTAAAGAGATAGATAGACTTGAGAAGCTTCCACCAACCTCACCTGAGGTTGGAGTTATTCGAACATATTTGGAGTGGATTATTGACCTTCCGTGGAATGTAAAAAGTGAAGAGAAGATTGATATAAATGTCGTCAAGAATGTCTTGGATGAGGACCACTATGGTTTGACAAAGGTCAAAGAGAGGATTCTTGAATATATCGCAGTAAGAAAATTAAAGAACAACTTAAAAGGTCCTATTTTGTGTTTAGTTGGACCACCAGGTGTAGGTAAAACATCTATTGCAAAATCAATTGCAAGAGCTTTGAACAGAAACTATGTGCGAATCTCTCTGGGTGGTCTTCGAGATGAGGCAGAGATTCGTGGACACAGAAAGACATATGTTGGTGCTATGCCAGGGCGAATTATCTATGCTCTCAGGCAGGCAAAGACAAAAAATCCGCTTATACTTTTAGATGAGATTGACAAAATGTCGCATGATTTTAGAGGCGACCCTGCCTCAGCACTTTTAGAAGTGCTTGACAGTGAGCAAAACTATGCATTCAGAGACCACTATATTGAAATTCCGTTTGATTTATCCAAAGTGATGTTTATTGCAACAGCAAATACACTTGAGACAATACCAAGACCGCTTCTTGACAGACTTGAAGTTATTGAGATTACAGGTTATACTGAAGAAGAGAAGATTGAGATTGCAAAAAGATATCTGTTTCCCAAGCAGATAGAGCAAAATGGACTTAAGAAATCTCAAATTAGATATGATGAAGCTGTAATTCGTGATATAATATCATTTTATACAAGAGAGTCAGGTGTTAGAAACTTGGAAAGAGAGATAGCAAGGCTTTGCAGGCGTGTTGCAAAAGAGATTTTGGAAGAGAATAAAAAAATGGTGAGAATTACCACAAAGAATTTGGAGAAATATCTGGGTGTAAGAAAATATAGAAGAGATGAACTAATTGAAGAAGACAGAATAGGAATTGTAACAGGCCTTGCATGGACACCTTTTGGCGGGGAGACCCTCTTTGTTGAGGCACTCATTATGCCAGGAAACGGCAAGCTTGAACTTACCGGCCAGCTTGGTGATGTCATGAAAGAGTCAGCAAAGGCGGCAGTTAGCATTATTCGTGCACGTGCAAAAGAACTTGGAATAGATGAGAATTTTTACAAAGAATGTGATATTCATATTCATGTACCAGAAGGTGCTATACCCAAAGATGGGCCGTCTGCCGGAATTACTATGGCGACTGCAATGGTTTCAGCTCTTTCTAAAAAACCTGTAAGGCATGACATTGCAATGACAGGTGAGATAACACTAAGTGGTAGAGTTTTGCCAATTGGTGGTGTGAAAGAGAAAATCTTGGCTGCGAAGAGAGTTGGAATAAAAAATGTAATTTTGCCATATGAAAATAAAGAGGATGTAGACGAACTGGAGGACTATGTTAAAAAGGACATGAACTTTGTTTTTGTCAAGACAATCGATGAGGTGTTTAAAATTGCAATAAAGGAGTAAAGGGGGGTTAAAAGAGAATTTGAAGATAAACCTGTCAAATGCAAGACTTGAGAAGATTGCTGTCAAAAAGGAGGACTATCCTCCCATAAAAATGCCTGAAATGTGTATTTGTGGAAGATCGAATGTTGGAAAATCTTCGTTCATAAACACTATTTTTAAGGACAAATTAGCAAGAGTTGGCTCAACACCAGGGAAGACGCGTACAATAAACTTTTTCAATATTGATAACAAGTTCAGAGTTGTTGACCTTCCGGGCTATGGCTATGCGCAGGTTTCAAAAGAGGAAAAGAAAAGATGGAAGGATATGATAGAAGAGTACCTTTTGGAAAGAGAAGAGCTAAAACTTGCAGTTTTGCTTTTGGACTCAAGGCATCTTCCAACAGAAGATGACAAAATAATGCTTGGCTTTTTTGACAAAAAAGAGATTCCGATTATGATTGTCTTGACAAAATGTGATAAACTTTCTAATAATGAGCTTGCAAAGAATACAGAACTTATTTCCAAAGATCTTGGAATTGAAAAGGACTTATTTTATCAATTTTCTGCCAAAACAGGCATGGGAGCAAAGCAGATTCAGTACAGTATTGTAAAATTTATGGAAGAGGCAATTTTAAAAGAGAAGGGGAAAAGATGAGGTTTGCGCTTATAAGTAGCTGCCTTATAGGGCTTAATACAAAGTACGACGGGACAAATAACTTGAGAAACGAAGTAGTAGAAAAGCTCAAAAAAGAGTATATTCTAATTCCAGTTTGTCCTGAGCAGCTTGGTGGGCTTCCAACCCCCAGAAACCCTTGTGAGATTAAAGATGGTAAGGTATTTGATATAGAAAGCAGAGATTTTACCAATAATTTTTATAAGGGGGCTTATGAGGCATTAAAAGTGGCAAGGTTTTTTGGTGCTGACATTGCATTTTTAAAATCCAAAAGTCCTTCCTGTGGCTTTGGCAAGGTTTATGACGGGAGCTTTTCAAAAAGGCTTGTAGACGGCACAGGAATTGCTGCAAGGGTTTTGGCAGAGAATGGTATTAAGATTGTTTGTATTGATTAAAAATTATAAAGGGTGTTAAATTGGCATGGATTTCAAAGAGATTATCAAATATGACGATTTGATTTCGGTTTTGGACAACTTTTCTTACATCACAGGAATATCGGCAAATTTCTTAACAGCCGACAATCAATGGGTTGAGAACAAGAAAAAGGGCACATGTGAGTTTTGTATGTTAATGAAGCAGTATTACCAGAATGGTGAGGCGTGTCGAAATTCTGATTTGGCCGGTGCACAGACTGCTCAAAAGAAAAAGGGTGTACATGTTTACAGGTGTCACATGGGACTTGTTGAAGCTGTAATACCGCTTTTTTTCAATAATAGCTATATAGGTTCACTTTTTATAGGACAGATTTTGCTAGAGCCTCCAACTGAAAAGATGTGGCAGGAAGTTTTTGAAAAGATAAAAGACCAGCCACTTGACATTGAAGCAGCAAGGAGGAGCTTTTTTAACCTTACTCACATAGACCATGAAAAACTCCAAAGCGTGCTTGACATGATGCACATTGTTGCAAAGTATATCTTAGACTCCGAGATGATTAGAATATCTTCGCTTTCGTCAATTGAAAAGATAATTGAATACATCAAAAACCACTATATGGAAGATATAACATTAGATGATTTAGCAAAGATGGTATATCTGTCACCAACATACTTAAGCTATCTTTTCAAAAAACAGCTTGGGATAACATTTAAAGAGTATCTTATTAACATAAGACTTAAAAAGTCAAAAGAGCTCATTGAGACAACGGACCTGTCAATTGGAGAGATTTCGAAGATGGTGGGAATAGAAGACCAGAATTACTTTAGTAGACTTTTTAAGAGAAAATTTGGTGTGTCGCCATTGAATTACAAAAAGGATAAATATATTTACGATATATCTAAAAAAAATGCTAATACATAAAAAAGAAGTGCATTTAAATTGCACTTCTTTTTTTTTAGAATGAAAAATAGAAAGGAAAGCTGAAAAAATAATTTAGAAATATGGGGGAGAAAAGATGGCAGAGCTAAGATGGAACCCACTTTTGCGTGACTGGGTGATGATTGCATCACACAGGCAAGAAAGACCTCAAATGCCCAAAGATTGGTGCCCCTTTTGTCCAGGCTCTGGCAGAGTCCCAGATAGTTATGACGTTTTAGAGTATGACAATGACTTTCCGGCACTTATGCAAAATCCGCCAAAACCTGACAATGTTGAAACAAGCTTTTACAAAGTAGCACCTGCTTATGGAAAGTGTGAAGTTATTCTGTATTCACCAAATCATACAATAACACTGCCAGAGTTAAGTGTTGAACATATTCGAAAACTTGTAGACTTGTGGGTTGAAAGGTTTGAAGTTTTGGAAAAAGATCCAAATATAAAGTTTATATTCATCTTTGAAAACAGGGGCGAGGTTGTGGGTGTTACAATGCCACATCCACACGGGCAGATATATGGCTATTCATGGATTCCACTAAAGATTCTGCGTGAACTTGAAAGTGCTGAGTTGCATTATAATTCTTACAATGAGTGCCTGATTTGTAGAATTGACAAAGAGGAGATGGAATTTAAGAAAAGAGTAATAATCGAAAATGATCACTTTGTGACATACCTTCCTTTCTTTACAGAATATCCATACGGTGTATTTATTTCACCAAAACGCCATGTTGGAACAATCTCAGAGTTTACAGAAGAAGAAAAAAATGGTTTTGCAAAGATTTTGAAGGAAACTACAGGTACGCTTGACAGCTTGTTTGGTTATCAATTTCCGTATATGATGTGTTTCCACCAGTTGCCAGTAAATGTTGACAAGGACTACTCAAAATTCTATCATTTTCACGTTGAATTTTATCCGCCAATGCGTTCAAGAGACAAACAAAAGTTCAATGCCTCAAGTGAGACAGGTGCATGGGCACCATGCAATACAACATCGCCCGAAGAAAAAGCAGAGGAGCTTAGACAGGCGTACAAGAGATTTTTAGACAAGATGCAAGGGGGCAAATAAAAATGGAAATCAAAGATCTTTTGAAGATGTTCGAAGATGTGTATGGTAAAACGAATGAAAAGATAAGGTGCTTTTTTTCAAGTGGAAGAGTAAACCTGATTGGTGAGCACACAGACTACAATGGCGGGTATGTTTTTCCTGCAGCGCTCAATGTTGGCACAACAGTTTTAGTTAGAAAGAGAAATGACAGCAAGGTAAGACTTTATGCAACAGATTTAAAAGAACTTGTTGAGGCTGATATTGAGAACATAGATAACTATAAGAACCTCAAGTGGGGAAATTATCAGCTTGGTGTTATAAAGGAGCTGATGAGCTCAGGTTATAATGTTGGTGGGGTTGACATGCTTTTTCATGATACAGTTCCCCACGGTGCTGGACTTTCTTCTTCTGCAGCAATTGAGTGTGCAACTGGTATTGCAGTTTATTCAATTTTTAATGAAAAACCTATTGACAAGGTAACGTTAAGTTTTATTTGCCAAAGAGCCGAGAATAGATTTGTAGGTGTGAACTGTGGGATTATGGACCAGTTTGCATCAAGCCTTGGTAAAAAAGACCATGCAATTTTCTTAAACACAAGGACTATGGAGTACAAGTATGTTCCTTTAAAACTTGGTGATTACAAGGTTGTTATTAGCAATACAAATAAAAAAAGAAGCCTTGCGGACTCAAAATACAATGAACGAAGAGCAGAGTGTGAAAAAGGGCTTAAAATGTTGCAAAGAAAGCTCACAATTTCCTGCCTTGGCGAGCTGGATAGAGACACATTTGAAAAGTATAAAGACTTAATTGAAGATGAAACCATCTTGAAAAGGGTAAGGCACGTTGTTTATGAAGATGACAGGGTATTAAAGTCGATTGAAGTGTTAGAAAAAGGAGATCTTTTGAGCTTTGGTAAGCTCATGATAGACTCTCATATTTCTTTGCGTGATGATTATGGAGTAACAGGATTTGAGCTTGACACACTTTTTGAAGAGGCTCTTAAGATTGACGGGGTTATTGGCAGTCGCATGACAGGTGCTGGTTTTGGTGGTTGTACAGTCTCAATTGTTCACAAGGATTCTATTGATGAGTTTGTAAAGAAGGTTGGCGAAAATTATTCTAAAAAGACTCTATTAAAACCTGACTTTTATATCTTTGACATTGACGATGGAGCAAGAGAGATAGAAATCTAAACTGATAAAGAAAGGGTTGGGATTTAGATGATTCTTGTAACAGGTGGAGCTGGGTATATAGGAAGCCATATGGTTTGGCTTTTGCTTGAAAAAGGCTATGACGTTGTTGTAATTGACAACCTTGAAAAAGGACACTCAAAAGCAGTACTTGGTGGTAAATTTTACAATGGTGATCTGAAGGATAAAGAGTTTTTAGACAAAGTCTTTTCTGAAAATGAAATTTCAGCGGTTATACATTTTGCCGCATCTTCACTTGTTGGTGAAAGTGTACAAAATCCAATAAAGTATTACTATAACAACGTCTATGGCACACTCAATCTTGTAGATACTATGATAAAGCACAATGTGAAAAAGCTTGTGTTTTCATCAACAGCAGCAGTATATGGCGAACCGGAAAACATCCCTATACTTGAGACAGATAAGACAGAACCAACAAACCCCTACGGTGAGACAAAGCTTGCAATTGAGAAGATGCTAAAATGGATGGACAGAGCTTATGGTTTAAAATTTGTGTCGCTCAGATACTTCAATGTAGCTGGTGCTCATCCAGATGGAATTATTGGTGAGGACCACAACCCTGAGACTCACTTAATACCAATTGTGCTTCAAACTGTACTTGGCATACGCGAGAAGGTAATTGTGTACGGTAATGACTATAACACAAAAGATGGCACGTGTATAAGAGATTATATACATGTCCTTGATTTGTGTGATGCGCACCTGAAAGCATTAGAATATTTAGAAAAATATAACAAAAGTGATGTATTTAATCTCGGAAACGGTTTGGGCTTTTCTGTAATGGAGGTAATTGAAAAAGCAAGTGAAGTTGTTGGGAAAAAGATTCCATATGAGATTGGTCAGAGAAGACCAGGTGACCCTTCAATTTTAGTTGCATCATCCAAAAAAGCGCAAGAAGTGCTTGGGTGGGAGCAAAAGTACAATAGCTTAGATGTTATAATTTCAACTGCATGGAAATGGCACTCAACACATCCAAAAGGTTATGATGAAAAATAAACTTATAAAATTTTAAGGTATTGCCCGAATGCGACTTATATACCATTCGGGCTTTTTTATTTTTGTACTAATTTTAATTCAAATTTAAAAATCATGCTATTGACAATATAATATTATACTCTTAAAATGAAATATGTCAGGTTGGTTTTCATCTCTTGCAATTAACTTCCCCAGACAGAAGTTAATAGTATATAAATGCGAGAAAAAATTCTAATATTGTTAGGAGGAGGGAAAAGAGTGCCTGGCTCGGTTGATGAGTTTTTAAAAGGAAAGTCGATTATTGAACTTAGAGAGATTGCTAAAAGTCTAGGTATTCAAAAATATTCTTTGCTCAAAAAGAATCAGCTAATAGAAGCAATTAAAGAGTTTATTGGTACAACGCCACAAGACACACAGATATTAGAAGGTATAGAGAAAAAAGAGAAAGGTAGAAGAGGAAGAAAGAAAAAAAGTGAAATGCTTCAGCAACAAGAAACTGTAGCACTTGATACTCAAAATGAACAGGCAGCAAATGAAATAGAAAATAAAGAAGAATCTGACAAAAATGAATCGGTACCGTCTGAAGCAGAAACAAAGGTACAAGAGCAAGGGCAAGAGGAAAAAGAAAAGGTACCAAAAGAGGGACAAGAACCTCAAGAGGCTACTGAGACAGAGGAAAAAAGAGAAGATGAAAAGAAGGTTATAGAGCTGAAAGAAAAAAAAGAAGAAAAAAGAGAGGATAAAATGCTTGTTGAAATTCCGCCAGAACTAAAAGAACTTGAAGGTAAAGTTGAGATAGGGGGTATAGGCGAAGGAGTTTTGGAGATTATATATGAGCCGGGTGGCGGTGGTGGCTACGGTTTTCTAAGAGACGACTCATTTATGCCAGGACCAAACGATATCTATGTCTCACCATCTCAAATCAGAAAATTCAATCTCAAAACAGGTGACAAGATAAGAGGTCCAATTAGACTACCCAAGGAAAATGAAAAATTTGCAGGGCTTTTGTACGTCCAAAGCGTCAATGACATGAAACCTGAAGAGGTTGCAAAACGCACGCCTTTTGAAGACTTGACTCCAATTTTCCCAAATAGAAGAATTGTTTTGGAAAACAAAAAAGAGCCAAACGACTTGGCAGTAAGACTAATTGACCTGATTGCTCCAATTGGAAGAGGGCAGAGAGGTCTTATTGTAGCGCCGCCAAAAGCTGGTAAAACTACACTATTAAAGAAAATAGCAAATAGCATTTTGACAAACTATGATGATTTGCATTTGATTGTTCTTTTAATTGATGAAAGACCTGAAGAGGTCACAGACATGCAAGATTCCATAAAAGCAGAGATTCATTATTCTACGTTTGATGAGACGCCCGAGCACCATATCAAGGTTGCTGAGATGGTACTGGAGAGGGCTATGCGACTTGTTGAGTGCAAAAGAGATGTTGTTATACTTCTTGACAGCTTGACAAGACTTGCACGTGCGTATAATTTGGTTGAGCCACCTTCTGGAAGAACACTCTCTGGTGGTCTTGACCCTAACGCTCTTCACAAACCAAAGAAGTTCTTTGGTGCGGCACGGAACCTCAAAGAAGGTGGGAGCCTTACAATTCTAGCGACAGCCCTGATAGAGACAGGTTCAAGAATGGACGATGTCATCTATGAAGAGTTCAAAGGAACAGGCAATATGGAGCTTCACCTTGACAGAAAACTTTCTGAAAAGAGAATATTCCCGGCAATTGATATCAACAAGTCTGGAACACGAAGAGAAGAACTTTTGCTGTCTGAAGAAGAAAAGGCTGCAGTTGATGCTATTCGAAGAGCACTTTCTAACCTTGGCACTGCTGAGACAACAGAGAGAATTATCAATAGCTTAGCAAGGACAAAGTCAAATGAGGAGTTTATAAAGACAATATTAAAGAATTTACTATAAAAAATTTTAAAAATTTTTGAGATTTGAAACAAACTAATTGAGATTTGAAGCAAAGTAGCTGCTTTTTGTAACAAAAAAGCAGCTACTTTTTTTATTCTGACAGTTTTTCTGAATTTAACAAAAAAAGTTCTTTTGAAATAAACTGATTTTGAGGAGGTGAAAAAAATGAAAGTATGCATTGACCCGGGGCATGGTGGCAGGGACCCTGGTGCAATTGGGAAAAACGGAACAAAGGAAAAGGACGTTACTCTTGCAATTGCTAAAAAACTAAAATACATTTTAGAGGATGGTATAAAAGCACAAGTTGTACTTACAAGAGAGTCCGATGTGCTTCCATGGGTGCAAAAAAGTGTTCAAGATGACCTCAAGGCAAGGTGTGAGGTTGCAAACAGAAACTTGGCTGATATCTTTATCAGTATTCATTGTAATAGCAGTCTAAGGGATACTGCTGAAGGTGTTGAAACATATTATTACAAAGACAGCAAAAAAGGATTTTTGTTAGCTTTTGAAGTTCAAAAAAGTATTATCTACTCGACAAAGCTTGTAAACCGTGGAGTTAAATTTGCTAATTTTTATATCTTAAAATGGACTAAAATGCCTGCAATTTTAGTTGAGTGCGGGTTTGTCAGTAATCCAAAAGAAGAAGCAATGCTTAGAAACGATGCTTTTCAGACCCAGCTTGCAATAGCAATTGCAAATGGAGTAGCAAATTATCAAAAAAATATTGATAAAGCTTAAAAAATACTGTATTCTAATAATTAAAAAATAGAGCCAAAAAATATACTTGGCTCTTTTTGTTTTTGAATTTTATTACTGAAAGGGATGAAGTTGTTGAACATAAAACAGTACACTGAGTTTATCCGGATAAGCGGTGTTCATATTGATTTTGACGCTACATTTTTCAATGGCCAGTGTTTTAGATGGAAGAAAATGAATGATTTTTACATAGGAATTGTAGATGAAAAGATTATATTCATAAAACCTCAAGATGTGTATACATTTGATATTTACAATTGTTCACCTGATGAATTTAAAAAATCTCTTTACTGGTATTTTGATTTAGACAAGGACTACGATGAGATTTTAGAAAAGTTATCTGGACACGATGGCATTTTAAAAGAAGCAGTTGAAAAATATAGAGGCATGAGGCTTTTGAACCAAAACCCATTTGAGTGTATGATTTCGTTCATTATTTCTCAGAATAACAACATAAGGAGAATTCAGCTTTTGATAGAAAGACTTTGTCAAGCCTTTGGCAAGAAAATAACATATAAAGGCTATGTTTCTTGGGCATTTCCCACAATTGAAAGCCTCTGGAGTAGCTCAATAGACGATTTAAAACTTCTTGGCCTTGGCTACAGAGCAGAGTATATAAAAGATGCTGTTGAAAAAGTAAAAAATGGGCTTATTAATTTTGATGAGCTGACTGATTTGGAGGTGCAAAAAGCAAGACAGGTTTTGAAGACTATAAAAGGAATTGGTGATAAAGTTGCCAACTGTATTTTGCTGTATTCTCTGCAAAAATACAACGTGTTTCCAATTGATGTGTGGGTAAAAAGAGTGCTCAAAGAGTATTATGGATTTGAAACAAAAGAGCAAATAAGAGACTTTATAGATTCTTTTGGAGATTTAGCAGGTTATGCCCAGCTTTTTCTATTTCACTATATAAGAAACAACTACAAAAAAAACACAAGATAGTGGAGGATGCTTATTATGATTCCTTACAAGCTGATAATCTTGAGTATTGCACCTTCTTTGTTTATTACTCTTTATATATATGTGAGGGACAAATTTGAAAAAGAACCTCTGCACCTTTTACTTAAAACATTTATCTGGGGAGCTCTCATTAGTAGCATTGTTGTACCTGTTGAGTATTTTTTGGTAGCGTATGGAACTTTGTCTGCATCAAGTAGGTTTTCATTTATTGTATTTGAAGCATTTATTGTGGCAGGACTAACAGAGGAATATTTCAAAAGACTGGTTGTTTTAAGAGTTGCATACGACACACCATATTTTAATCAACCTTTTGATGGAATTGTTTACTGTGTTTTTTCTGCTGTAGGTTTTGCAGCAATTGAAAATGTAGGGTATGTACTTCAAGCATTTCAAGCGTCACCTCAAGAGACTATCAATGTAATTGTACTAAGAGGTATTATGGCAGTGCCTGCTCATGCCATGTTCGGGGTTGTAATGGGGTATTATTTGGGTTTTGCAAAGTTTGCACCATCTGATAGAAGCTATTGGTACTTTAAAGTATCGCTAATCTTGCCGATGCTTTTGCACGGATTTTATGATTTTGTATTGATGCTAAATGTCTATGGTGCTTTAGCAATTGTTGGCATATATGAGCTTTTGCTTTTTACCTACTGTTTGAAGCTAATCAAAAGAAGTCAGGAGATTTCAAGACTTTATTTTTAAAACTTGTGAGGAGATGAATTTGAAGTGACAGCTGAGGAGCAAGAACGTGAACTGAAAAAACTTGAAACTTTTGCATATAGGAATTTAAAGAAAAATTCAATTGTATCAATCACAGATGGTGCAATCTTTGCCATTGCAAGTGGAATGCTACCAGCCTCAACTGTTATAGTTTACTTTATTTCACATTATGTAAAGTCTAATACATTGATCGGACTTTTGACAACATTGAATGTGCTTTTGTCAAACTCTCCACAGATACTTGTTGCTAAGAAGCTTGAGTTGCTTGAGACTTACAAAGAATATTTTATAAAAGTGGCTTTAATAATGCGGCTTATGTGGCTTCTTTTGGCCATTGATGTGTTTTTGTTTGCTGAAAAGAATGAACTTCTGTTTGTTGTACTCTTCTATTTGATTTTTAGTCTTCAGGGGTTTTTTGCTTCATTTGCGAATATTACGTGGTTCAATCTGATTTTAAAACTAATACCTGAAAGGCAGCGGAGCAAATTCTTTGGTATCAGGTCGTCAATTGGGGGACTTTGCGAAACGCTTGGAGCTTTTTTGATGGGTAGAATTTTGAGGCTTTTGAAATATCCTTACAACTATGCTCTTTTGTTTTTCATAGCCTTCTTAATAATGATGCTCTCGCTTTATGTCTTTTCACTTATGAAAGAAATTCCACTAAAAAAGCCAAAAAAGGAGATTGATAATAAACGTTATTTTAAGAACATGTTTTTAATCTTAAAGGATGACAAAAACTTTACCTATTACCTATTCTCAGTTTTATTCATTGGCGCACTTGGTAAAATGCCATTTGGCTTTCAAACCATATTTGCCAAAAATAGCCTTGCTATAACTACTGAGCATGTTGCGGTTGCAACAACTATATTGTTGTTTTCTCAAACAGTGGGATATATGATGTGGGGGATTATAGGTTCAAAGTATGGGTTTAAAAGTACGCTTGTAATTTCTGCTATTATCTTCTTGCCTGCAATTTACTTTACATATTTGATGAGTAGTATAGATATCTACTATCTTTCAGTGGGACTTTTTGGCATTGCGCAGAGTGCAAGAAATGTAAATGAGAGCAATTTAGCTGCAAAACTCTGCAAAGATCCGTTAAAACAGCCGGCTTACATTGGACTCAGAAACTTTTTAATGGGACCTTTTTTTGCATTCAATTCTATTATAGCCGGGGGAATTATTGATACACTTGGTAAAAACATTCTCTTTCTAATATCTTTTTGCTGCATGGTATTAGGGTTTTTTATACTCTGTTTTAAGGTTAAAGAGGAATAGATAAGGATTTGGTTTATTTGGCAAGAGAATTAATGTGTATTAGAATACACTTTATGAGGTGTATAAAGATGAGGGCAAATATAATTTTGAATGATGAGCTCTTGAAGAAGGTGATGAAGATAGCAGGTGTTATAAAACAAAGAAGGAAGCTGTTGAGATTGCGTTAAAAGAGTTTGTTGAGAATCATAGTGGAAAGAAATTGTCAGAGCTAAGAGGGAAAGTTTCATTTGCAAAAGTGATACTTCAGTATTGATAGATTACTTTAAAGGAAATGTAAATGAAAAAGTTGATAAGTTACATTATATAATTTCCAATAATATACCATTTGGCATTTGTAATATAGTGTACCAGGAGATTTTGCAAGGTGCAAAAGATGAGAAAGAATTCAAACTGCTCAAGGAATATTTAAGTAGCCAGAGATTCTATGATTTAAAAAACGGTAAAGAGTCATATGAAAAAGCTGCAGAGTTATATTTTAAGTGCAAAGAAAAAGGAATCAATATAAGAAGTACAATTGATGTGATAATTGCACAAATAGCAATTAAAAACGATTTACTACTTCTTCACAACGATAAAGGTTTTTCTCAAATGGCTTTGGTCAAGCCAAAGTTAAAAGAGTTTTAAGGAAGTTATTGGAAATTATTTTTTTATTCTTTAAAAAAGCTCTTGTAAAAGATACATAACTGTTGTAAAATATTTTTGCGCCTTTATGGGTGTGAAAAAGCTATAAATTCGAACAAAATAACAGAATTTAACATAAATTTTAGCAGGAGGTGAATAAAATGAAGGAAGGAATTCATCCAACATATTATCATGATGCAGTTGTAAGATGTGCATGTGGTGAGACATTTATAACTGGTTCAACAAAGAAGGAAATCCATGTTGAAATTTGTTCAAAATGTCATCCATATTTTACTGGTAAGCAGAAGTTTGTTGATACAACAGGAAGAGTTGAGAGGTTTATGAAGAAATATGGTCTTGAACAGAAATAGAGTTTAAGAGGCGCACACAAAAAAGGATTAGCCTGTGCTAATCCTTTTTATTTTATAAATTCTTAAAAGATGGGAAGATGAAGATGAAAAAGACTACAATTGGTGGTATGGCCTTAATTGAAGGTATCATGATGAAAGGACCAAAAAAGATTTCAATTGTAATAAGAAAGCCAAACGGAGAGCTTTACAAAGAAGTAAAGGATTTGTCTATCGATGACACAAACAAATTTAAGAAAATCCCTTTTATAAGAGGAGTTTTTATCCTGTTTGAGCAGATGTTCTTAGGCACAAAAGCTCTGATGAAATCAGCTGACATTGCCATGCAAGATTTACCACAAGAGGAGAAGGAAAAACAGAAAGACTTTTTTGACAGGCTTTTTGAAAAGAAATTTTTTCAAAAAATTGGGATCAGTGATATTGCTATCTACTTTTCGGTTATATTGTCACTCGTATTAGGAATCCTCTTGTTTTTTTATATTCCAACATGGTCTGTTGAGATTTTCAGAAAGTTTAATATAAATAACTTTGGCAAAAACATGATAGAGGGGATAGTAAGAGTAATAGTCTTTATTCTCTATTTATTTTTTGCATCGCAGATGAAAGAGATAAAAAGAGTATTTGAATACCATGGTGCTGAGCACAAGACAATATTTGCATATGAAAATGGCTCGGAGTTAACTATCCAAAACATAAAAAAGTTTTCTACACATCATCCTCGCTGCGGTACAAGTTTCTTGTTTATTGTGATAATCATCAGCATTATTGTCTTTACATTATCAGGTTGGCAATCTGTTCTGATAAGAACAGTTTTAAGGCTTTTGCTACTGCCTATTATTGTTGGTATTTCATATGAGATAATAAGATGGGCGGGAAAGAGCGAAAGCTTTCTTGCCAAGATAGTCTCATACCCTGGACTTTGGCTTCAGAATATAACGACAAGAGAGCCTGACGAAAAGCAGATAGAGGTTGCAATTGAGGCGTTAAAAGAGGTCATTCCGGAGGATGCAAAGTTAGATGAATGGTAGCAAAGACAAGAAACTGGGTAGTGTTTTAGAAGAGGTAAAGAATATGTTGAAGGATTACTGCACTGAAAATGGCGAAGATTACAAAAGGGTTGCTATCTTGCTTGTTTCTCAGATACTGAACATTGACAAAACAAAAGTTATATTAGAAAAGGAGTTAACAATTAAAGAAGAGGATTATCGAAGAATAATTTCTGCAGCCCAAAAATACATGATGGATTTTCCTCTTCAGTATTGTACAAACAAAGCATATTTTATGGGGCTTGAATTTTATGTGGATGAGAATGTTTTAATTCCGCGTTTTGACACAGAAACATTAATAGAAGTTGCAATTGAACTTTTTCACGGAAAAGAAAATCTTAATTTTTTAGATATAGGGACAGGAAGTGGCTGTATTGCAATTGCTCTTTGTAAATTTTTGGATTGTAAGACCACTGCAGTAGATATCTCAGAAAATGCTTTAATGGTTGCTCAAAAAAATGCCAAATTAAATGGTGTTTTTGATAAAATTCATTTTGTAAAAAGCAATTTATTTGAAAACATTCCTTCTTCGCTTAAGTTTGACGCAATCTTTAGCAATCCACCTTATGTATCTGAAGATGAGATTTCAATGCTTGATAAAAGGGTTTTAAAAGAACCGAAACAAGCTTTATTTTCAAAAGAAAATGGGCTGTACTACTTTCAAGAGATTGCTAAAAATGCCAGGCAATATTTGAAAAAAGGCGGGTATATTATTTTTGAGATAGGGTATAAGCAATCCCAGCATGTGAAAAAGATTTTGCAGGATTTAGGCTATATTGATATAAAATCAAAGAATGATTTGAACAATATAGAAAGATGTGTGTATGCAATTTTGGGGTAAAAATATAACAGTAGGGGTGATTTGATGATCGAAAAGCTTCAAGTAATTGAGGAGAAATATTTAGAGCTTGAAAAGAAAATAGCAGACCCTGAGATAATCAGCAACAATCAAGAGTGGCAAAAACTTATGAAAGAGCACAGCAATCTTCAGCCAATTGTAGAAAAGTTCAGAGAGTACAAAAGGATAATAAAGACAATTGAAGAGGCTGAAGAGCTTTTAGATACGAATCTGGATGAAGATTTTGAAAAGCTTGTGAAAGAAGAGTTAAATCAAGCAAAAGAGCAAAAGGAGATAGTGGAAAGGGAGCTTAAAATTTTACTTTTGCCAAAGGACCCAAACGACGAAAAAAATGTTATAATGGAGATAAGAGCAGGTGCAGGTGGCGAAGAAGCAGCTTTGTTTGCTGCAGAGCTTTTTAGAATGTATTCAAGGTATGCTGAGAGAAAGAACTGGAAAGTTGAAGTGATGTCGACAAGTGAAAGTGACCTTGACGGTTTTAAAGAGGTTATATTTATGATAAGTGGCAAGGGTGCATACAGCAGGCTAAAATACGAAAGTGGTGTGCACAGAGTCCAAAGAGTACCAGTTACAGAGTCAGGCGGCAGAATCCACACATCCACAGCAACTGTGGCAGTGCTTCCTGAGGTTGAGGATGTTGAGGTTGAGATAAGAGAAGAGGACCTTGAGATTGAGACATTTAGAGCAGGCGGTGCAGGTGGCCAGCATGTAAACAAAACAGAGTCAGCCGTCAGAATCACTCACAAGCCTACAGGAATTGTTGTATCCTGCCAGGATGAACGCTCGCAGCATGCAAACAAAGACAGAGCTATGAAAATTTTAAGGGCAAGGCTTTATGACTATTATCAGTCCTTGCAGCAAAAGGAGATAGAGTCACAGAGACGAAGCCAGGTTGGAACAGGTGACAGAAGTGAGCGAATCCGCACATACAACTTTCCTCAAGGTCGTGTGACAGACCACAGGATAGGGCTCACACTTTACAAGCTTGAACAGGTTTTAGACGGCGAGCTTGATGAGATAATTGATGCACTCATTACACATTTTCAGACAGAGAGATTAAAAGAGGTTGGCTAAGATGCCGATAATAAATATGATACTATGTGCAAAATTTCAAAAAAAGGGATGATGAAGAAAGATGGATATACTGTCAATTGGCGGGCTTATTTTAGGGTTTGGTTCGCTTTTGACCGCCTTTATAATTGAAAAAGGTAATCCTGCAAAACTTTTGCAAATTTCTGCTGCAATGATTGTTTTTGGAGGAACAATTGGTGCGGTTTTGGTATCATTTCCAATGTCAGAGATAAAGCTTGCACTAAAGTATCTTAAAATGGTTTTCATGGACAAAAAGATTGACTTTGCCGGCATTGTGGAGCAGCTTGTCCAGCTTTCTGACAGGGCACGAAAAGAAGGGCTTTTAGCTCTTGAACAAGAAATTCCCAATATCCAAAATCCTCTTTTGAAAAAGGGCTTGGGGTTGGTTGTTGATGGAATTGAAGGTGAGGTCATAAGGGACATTTTAGATAGAGAGGTATATCTTGCAGAAAATGAGCTAAAAGCTGCAGCAGAGGTTTTTGAAGCAGCAGGTGGTTATGCACCTACAATGGGTATTATCGGTACTGTTATGGGTTTGATTTCTGTTTTGAGTAACCTCACAAATCCTGACGAGCTTGGTCCTGCTATTGCAGTTGCGTTTGTTGCAACGCTTTATGGTGTGTCTTCTGCAAACCTTATTTGGCTTAACTTTGGCAAAAAGATTAAAACAAAAGCAAAGCAAGAGAGAATGCTAAACGAGATAATTGTTGAGGGGCTTTTGTCAATACAAGCAGGTGAAAATCCAAGAATATTGAGAGAAAAAATTGGAGGAATGTTACAAGAAGGCAAGCAGCAACAAAGACAAGCTGGAGAGACTGCGAGCGCTACAGTTGGGGGTTGATATAGATGGCAATCAAAAGGGTTGAAGAGCCTGAAAAAGAAAATCATGAGAGATGGCTCATTACCTATTCAGATTTGATTACACTTTTGCTTATCTACTTTATTGTCATGTACTCAATGAGCAAACTTGACATTGACAAATTTAAAAATTTCACAGAATCACTGACCTCTGTTTTAAAAGGTACTGCATATATCTTTGAAAACTCTGGTCCCTCTATTTTAGAAGGTTTGTCGGGAAAGAACGTAAAAGGAACAAATACTGATATTGGCGGAACAAGCAAGAACAAACAAATGACTGAAGAAGAGATTATAAATGATATCCAGAAACAGGTTTTGAGCCTTATTAAGGAACACGGTATTGAAGGCAAAGTTCTTGTGATACAGGAAGAAAGGGGGCTTTCAATCTTACTAAAAGATGTTCTCTTTAACAGTGGCTCTGCCCAGCTTACGCCTCAGGCAAAAGAAGTTGTGCATGAAATTGCAAAGATTTTGGAAAAAGTTCCGAATAATAATATCAGGATTGAAGGTCACACAGACAATGTCCCAATTCATAACAAGTATTTTTATTCAAACTGGGAACTTTCAACTGCGAGAGCGACTACCGTTTTACAAGAAATTTTAAGAGTTTCAAAAGTAAAACCAGAAAGATTTTCTGTTGTGGGATATGGGGAATATAGGCCAATTGCATCAAATAAAACACCTGAAGGAAGGACTCTTAACAGAAGAGTTACTATTGTTATTTTGAGAACAGTTTACAGCAAGGCAGAACCGGCAAGATAAATAAGCTGGCGAGCTAAATATTCGTATTTTTGTTTATAAAGATTCGGACTTTGTCATAATATTTAAATGAACATTCATCATTATAGAAGGTATTAATGAATTTTTTAACTTTCAACCTATTTGCTTTTTTATGTGGAATATTAGGTGCATGTGTTGGTGCAGCTTTTACTTTATTTTTGTCCTTTAAAAATGAAAAAGTAATTGACATTTTGATAGGCTTTACGTCAGGGCTAATGTTAGGCCTTATTAGCTTTGGACTTATTCCTGAGGCGATAACTCTTTGGAGCTTGCTGCCTTGCATAGTGATTCTGATAATTTCATATATGGTAATTGGAACAATTGAAAAGTATTTAGATACAAATTCAATTATTGCAAAAAATAGATATATTAAAAGTGGGTTTTTAATTTCGCTCGGAATTGCTCTTCATAACTTTCCAGAAGGGTTAGCAATAGGCAGCAGCTTTGCCTTCAACAATAGATTTGGAATTTTAGTTGGGATTATGATAATTATTCACGATATACCTGAGGGCTTTGCGCTTGCTGTGCCATTTAAGATTGCAAAGAAGAAAAATATTGACATACTTAAAATTGCCTTTTTATCGGGAATTCCTACAGGAGTTGGTTGCTTGATAGGAAGTTTGTTAAGTTCTATTATTAAGCTTTTGATGGCAGGCTGTCTTACGGCAGCTGCAGGTGCAATGCTTTATGTTGTCATGAGCGAGATGATACCAGAGTATAGCCGAAAAGAAAATTTTAAGCTCTCCGCAATTTCTAATATGGTGGGAATAGTTTTTGCACTAATATTATTGGAGTGGTTAGAGCTGTGACTATGATAATTGATGCTAAAGAAAAGATAAATTACAATGATCTTTCTAAGGCAGCACAAATTTTAAGAGAAGGTGGTCTGGTTGCATTTCCCACCGAGACTGTTTATGGGCTTGGCGCAAATGCGCTTTTAAAAGAGGCGGTTGACAAGATTTTTGTCGCAAAAGGAAGACCGCAAGACAATCCTTTAATTGTGCACATATCATCAAGAGAGATGTTGGATATGTGCGCAAAGGTTACTGATGAAAGAGTTTACAAGCTAATTGAAAGATTTTGGCCAGGGCCTCTTACAATTGTCCTTCCAAAAAAGGAATGTATACCGGACAATGTAACAGCAGGCCTTAGTACAGTTGGCATACGAATGCCAAGCAATAGAATTGCACTTGAACTGATTGAGTTAGCAGGTGTGCCGGTTGCAGCACCCTCTGCAAACGTTTCAGGAAAGCCAAGCCCAACCGAAGCACAGCATGTAATCGATGACCTTTTTGGCAAGGTTGATGTAATAATTGACGGTGGTAGGTGTTCTTTCGGGCTTGAGTCAACAGTGATTGATTTGAGTAGTAGCAAGCCTTATATATTGCGTCCAGGTGCACTGCCTTTTTTGCGTCTGAAAGAAATTTTAGAGGATATTGAATATGACCCTTCAATCTTAACGAGCAATGTTCTATCTACGCCAAAAGCACCGGGCATGAAGTACAGGCACTATGCACCAGATGCAAATCTGATAGTTGTCAAGGGAAGAATTCACAAGAGGGTAGATAAGATAAATGAGATAAAAAAGGATTTAGAAATAAAAGGATACAAAGTTGGTATACTTTGCTTTTATGAGACATCCCAGAATTTTAATTCACAGTACAAGCTCATATTAGGCAGTATGTTTGACTATGAAGAATGTGGGAGAAACTTATTCTCTCTATTGAGGAAGTTTAATCACCTTGGTGTTGATTATATCATCTGTGAATGGGGAGAATTTGGAATAGAGTATCTTACACTTGAAAATAGACTTTTTAAAGCATCAGCAAACAATGTGATTGAGGTGTTGTGATGAGCAAGAAAAAGATACTTTTTGTGTGTACAGGCAATACATGCAGAAGTCCTATGGCTGAGTATCTTTTAAAGGATAAACTACAAAAGATGAACATAGATGATGTTGAGGTTGAATCGGCAGGTTTATCTGCTTTTTTTCCACAAAAAGCATCAAAGAACGCTGTATTGGTTATGAACGAGCTTGGAATTAATATTTCTTCCCATGTATCAAAGCTGATTAGTGAAGATATAATAAAGGAAAGCGACCTCATATTGACAATGGAAAAATATCATAAAGAGGCAATAGTCAATGTGTATCCTGGTGTGATGGACAAGGTTTTTACTTTAAAAGAATATGTGTTAGGTAGCAAAGATGACCTTGATGTAGTTGATCCATACGGTGGGGACATTGACGAGTACAGAAAATGCAGAGATGAGCTAAATGACCTAATTGACAAACTCTTGGCGAAAGTGGATGATATATGATAAAGATAATCTGTGTTGGGACAATAAAAGAAAGGTATTTAAAAGAGGCTGTAGAAGAGTATAAAAAAAGGCTTTCAAAGTGGGTAAAAATTGAGGAAATAGAGGTAAAGGAAGAAGATGAAAATAAGTACACAAATATAGAAGCACTTTTAGAAAAAGAGGCTGAAAAGATACTGAGGTATATAAAAGACAGTCAGTTTGTTATTGTGTTTGACATCCAAGGTATTCAGGTTACATCCGAAGGTTTTGCAGAAATTCTAAATAATGAGATCTTAAAGGGTGAAGATATAACATTTGTGATAGGCGGGTCAAATGGACTATCAAGTACTGTAAAAAAGAGAGCAAATTTGCTAATTTCATTTTCCAAACTCACATTCCCTCATCAACTTTTTAGAGTTCTTGTCTATGAACAAATTTATAGAGGATTTACAATTATTAAAGGAATAAAATACCATAAGTAAAGTAGGCTGCTCATTTTAGAGCAGCCTAAACTATTTGTTAGCAAATAAAGTGATTTATTACAAATGTATCATTGTTCCAATTCCCTTGTCGGTAAATATCTCAAGCAAGATGCAATGAGGAATTCTTCCATCTAAAATATGAGTGCGATTAACCCCATGCTTTAGAGCATCAATACAGCCCAAAACCTTTGGAATCATTCCACCGTCAATCTTTCCCTCATCAATCATCTTTAAAACCTCATCAGCACTAATTGCTGAGATTATCTCAGGGCTGTTTTTGTCATATTTTAGTCCTTCAACATCTGTCATGAACATGAGCTTTTCAGCTTTTATTGCTTTTGCAATCTCGGCAGCAACGGTATCTGCGTTTATATTATAGCTCACACCATCCTCACCAACACCAATTGGTGCAACCACTGGTATGTACTCATCTTTTGCAAGCATCTCCAAAACCTTTGCATTGATTGATACAACCTCACCAACATACCCTAAGTCAACCTTTTGCCCGTTTACAATCTCATAGTGCTTTCTTGCCTGAATGAGATTTCCGTCAATACCACAGATACCTATTGCTTTTCCACCTTTTTGGTTTAGCATTGAGACAAGCTCTTTGTTTGTCTTTCCAACCAGAACCATCTGGGCAACTTCCATTGTTTGCATATCAGTAACACGAAGACCGTTTACAAACTGACTTTCCACGTTTAGCTTTTTTAAAACCGAATTTATATCAGGTCCACCACCATGGACAACTATTGGGTTAACACCAATGTATTTTAATAAGGTAATATCTTCCATTACCCAATTTTTTAGCTTATCATTTATCATTGCATTTCCGCCATACTTTATTACAACTGTCTTGCCATAGAGCTTTTGAATATATGGAAGAGCCTCTATCAAAATACTTGCTTTTTCAATTAATTTGTCCATCTCTTCATACATACTTAGAATTCCTCCATTAACAAAGTTTTTTTAAAAATACTCTCCAACCATCACAAGTCCTGTTTTTTCGCTCAAGAAAAACTTAATATTCATATTCTGTATTGCCTGCCCTGCAGCCCCTTTGATTAAATTGTCAATACAAGAAATAACAATTACTCTGTTTGTTTTTTTATCAACCTCAAGCCCAATGTCAACAAAGTTTGTGCCTGTGACGTATTTTAACTCTGGTAAACCATCTTCATATATTCTCACAAAAAACTCTTCTTTGTAAAACTCTTTGTAGATCTCAATCAGTTCATTTTTATTCAAACTCTTTGTGAGTGTTGCATATATAGTTGACAAAATTCCTCTTTTTACAGGCAAAAGATGAGGAGTAAATGAAAGATTCAGATCTTCACCAAAAAGAAAACTGCATTTTTCTTCTATCTCACTTGTATGCCTGTGTTTTGCGACTCCATATGCTTTAAAATTTTCATCGACTTCACAAAAGCTATAAGCAAAGTCTGCCTTTTTCCCAGCACCAGAAACACCTGATTTTGAGTCAATTATGATACTGTCTTTTTGGATAAGCTTTTTTTTCAAAAGTGGTGCCAAACCCAAAATAGCGCTTGTTGGATAGCATCCCGGGTTTCCAACTATCTTTGAAGATTTAATCTCTTCCCTGTATATCTCACAAAGACCGTAGCTACTTTCATTTAAAAGTTCTGGGTATTTATGATCGCCATAGTCTTTTGAGTATCGGGAAAGGTTCTTGTATCTAAAATCACTACTTAGATCAATTACAACCTTTCCAAGGTCGTATGCCATCTTAACATATTCTTGAGATACACCATGGGGAAGAGCACAAAAAACAACATCTGCTTCTTTAATCAAATCAATGTTAAACTCTTTAAATGTTAGATTCAAAATCTTTTTGAACTGTGGATTTGTCTTTTCTATAGGAATATCTTTACTGCTTGTTGAAACAATTGATGAAATTTCAACCTCTGGATGTTTTAGTAAAAGCCTTATCAGCTCAATTCCAACATACCCTGATGCTCCAATGATTGATGCCTTTATCAACTTTATTCATCTCCTTAAGGCGTGACTTTTAACTATGCAAATAATTATACATCAATGTGTATAAAAATACAATAGTATTCTACCAAATATTTAAATTGATTTATTCGACAAGGTAGGATATTATATAACTATAAATGACATTTTTTGCGGGGTAGGTTGTGGTGAAAAAAATACGAAAAGTAGTAGCAGCCGTTTTAGTTTTCTCGTTACTTCTTATCTCGGCTTTTGCAGCCACATCTTATAAACTCTTTGTAGATGACAAGCAGGTAGATTCTGTCAAAATTTTGGAGTATAACAAAACTGTCTACCTTGCCTTGGCAGACTTTTTCAGATATAAAGGTTTTGCTGTCTCCTATGACTCGAAAGCTAAAAAGGTTACAGCTAAAAAATCTAAGGATACATACGAGTTTTACATTGACAAAAGTTACTACTTTTACAATAAGACAAAGAAAAATCTTTTAGGAAAGACTTTTATTAAGAGTGGAAAGTCATACATATTAGGAAAAGACATAGCTTCAATTTTCCAGTATTCCTATCAGGAAGATAAGAAAAAAAAGGTCATTAAATTAACATCAAAAAAAACTTTAGCCAATAATACCCAGAAAAACACTTCTTCATCAAAAACTTTGGCTTCGCGAGGAGAGCTTCAAAGGACTACTGTAGAGACCATTTACCTTACTGATTTGGAGTACTCAATTGAAAACAATAAATTTACCCTGTTTATAACGACATCAAAACCTGCTGCATATAAGGATTACAAACTATCCAAGCCAGATAGAATAATAATTGATATATCAAATACCATTGATAATCTCCAAAATAATGTAATTGAAATTGGCAAGAGTGGAATTTTAAGGATAAGACATGCTCTTAATAAAACATCAACGGGGGAGCCATTTTCAAGGGTTGTCATTGACTATGATGCAGGTTTGATCAAAAACTATAAGGTTAGTAAAATTGGTAGTCAAATAAAACTTGAGATTGATTTGCCAAAAACTATTGAGAACAAGACAAATATAGACAGTAGCAGTACTGCAAATACTCCAGATAATAATAGCAACCAGAATGGCACAAGTCTGTCTCAAGATTTTTACAGCCCTTATAAGATTCAAAAGGTTAATATTACAAGCTCTGACGGGTTTACTACTGTTCAGATGGATATTTTGCCAACAGTTGTAAGTGAAATTTACAGGGCAGATGAATCTTTTGTAGTCCTTAGCTTAAAAGGTGCTCAGCTTAATCTTGAAAACGGAAGTCTTTTTCAGGTAAACGATGGGATATTAGATTACTATGTTCTAACAAATACTGACCAAAACAATGCACAGGTTATATTTTCTACAAAAGCAAAGGTATTTATTTTGAATAAACTTGAGAACAGATTAGAAGTGATATTTGCAAATCAATATGGTAGTATGAAACGTTACCAGACAAATGGGCTTGTTATAAACTCTCCTTTTGTATCTGAGATAAATTATACATATGACAGTACAAACAATGTAATAAAAATAGTCAGCAAGCGTCCAATTACAATCTCAGATGATGTCTATAGCCTACAAGACACAATTGTAACAAGCGTATATTCGGTTTATCAAGATGATGGGTGTGTAATAACTATTGTAGTCAATCCTAACTACATAGTTTCAATTACTAAAGGTGATAAAAATATCATAATTGGTTTTTCACAAAAATCAAAGCTTAAAAAGAAACTTAAAGTCTTTATTGACCCGGGGCATGGAGGGTCTGACCCAGGAGCCATTTATACAAAAGTTGTGAATGGCAAGAAGGTGACATACAACGAAAAGGACTTTAACTTAGATATAGCAGTAAGGCTCAAAGAGAAGCTCAAGAGCCTTGGGTATGAGGTTTACATGTCGCGAGAGACAGATAAATTTGTTGATCTTTATGACAGAACAAAGATGGCAAACAGTTTAAATGTTGACCTATTTATATCCATTCACAACAATGCAGTAGACAATCCTCAAACCCGTGGCACAATGGTCTTGTACAAGGAAAAGAATTTAAATAGTTTTATCTCAGACAAGCAGTTTGCCCAAATTATCTTGGACTATATCATAAAAGAGGCTGGAACACAAAACAAAGGAATTGTAGAGAGGCCAAACTTGGTCGTGTTGAAGACGTCAAACATGCCTGCAGTTTTGGTTGAGGTTGCGTTTGGTACAAATGAAGATGATTTAAACCTTCTTTTAAATGACTCTTTCAAAGATGCGGTTGCAAAGGCTATAGCCGATGCTGTGGATTTTATCAGTGCAAATTACCAAAAATAAGAGGGTATGGGGCTGGTGTGTGGCAACGAAAGACCAGCCCTTTTGTTTTTAAATCTACTTTTCACTAAATATAAACCTTTCAAAGGCCTCTGCAACTGCACCTTGATTATTTGTAGCATATGTTACAAATTTTGCAAAACTTTTTACCTCATCAGGTGCGTTTGCAACTGCGATGCTTATTTGTGCGAGCTGAAACATTCCAATGTCATTAAAATTATCGCCAATTGCAAGAAGATTTTCTGGGCTTATCATTTTTATTCTTAAAAGCTTTAAAAGAGCTTTTTCTTTAGAAGACTCACTATCAAGAATTTCCAAAAAACCATACTCTTTATTGTCAGATGCATAATACAAAATCACATTTACATTACTTGTAAGATTTTTCAAAATACCTACCAAATATTTTAGCTTTTCATATCTTCCAACAATCCCAATATGACTAATTGGAGATTTTACAAAATCAAGAAGATTCTTTTGTGGGTATGTTGGTTTGAAAAGATCTCTTCCTTTTACAAAGTTCAAAAAATATGTATCATGGGAATCTCTCAATTTGTATATCATATGAAAATTTTCTTCAAATCCTAAAACTATATAGTAATCAACATCAAGGGAATTTTGCTCTAAAAAGTTTAAAATTTTTATTTTTGCATTCTCTTTTAGATAGTTTTTTATAATGGGCTCGGAAGATATATCATCAAATACATAGACTCCGTTCGCTGATATTAAATGGCAGGGAATTTCAAGCTTTTTAGCAATATCAAAGGCAGAAGCTCCTCTTCCTGTACATAAAACTATCTCCACGCTGTATTCCGCTGAGGCTTTTTTCAAAGCTTTGAGATTGTTCTCAGGAATACTGCCGTTATCATCTAAAAGTGTTCCATCTATGTCGATTGCAGCCAATTTTATCAACCTTATCACCTTCTCACCAAAAATATTGAACAAAAAAACATTTGTGATTTGATTTTCATTATGAACTTTGTTAACAAATTAACTTTTGCATACTGTATACAAGATGATAGGAATATGTTATAATCTTAATAGCAATAGTTTATCATCACAAAGAGAAAGGGGCAATATTGGACATATGGAGTACATCTATTTATCGCTAATATTTATACCAATCATAGTTGCAGGTTTGGTTTACTTATTTAACAATAGCATGTTTAGAAAGGCTATTGTTTTTTTAATGTCTACTGTGCTGTTTATGTTGATGGTATTTGCCATTTTACAGGGTGACAAAGAAGTAAAACTTTCTCATGCATTAAATTTTGCTCTTGAGTATCTTATAACATTTGCTGATTATTTCTTGCTTGCTGTAATATTCTTGATAGGTCTAAAGCTCAAAAATAACCTTATAAGCCTTCTTGCAGTTTTGCAATTTGTTTTGATGTTTGTATTTGAGTTCAGGGCAGGTAAATTAGAGGCTGAAAATGTCTTTTATGTTGACCATCTGACATTTATAATGCTCATGCTGATAAATGTAATAGGTCCACTAATCAGTATATTTGCTTTGAGTTATATGGATGAGCACGAAAAACACCTGCACCTTGAAAAAAGTAAGCAAAACATATTTTTTGCAGTAATAATGCTCTTTTTAGGCGCTATGAACGGGCTTGTTTTGTCAAATAACATTCTTTGGGTGTACTTTTTCTGGGAGATTACAACACTTTGCTCGTTCTTGCTAATCTCACATGATGGAAATGAAGAGAGTGTGAAAAATGCAACAAGAGCGCTTTTGTTAAACTCAGTCGGCGGGCTTTCGTTTGTGTTGGGTATAATATTTATGTACTATAAATCTGGTGCTATTGCTTTGAGTGAGATTATAAAGTCACAAGATAGCAGTATATTGATGATACCAATTGCATTTTTGGCACTGGCAGGGTTTACAAAGTCAGCCCAGTTTCCGTTCCAAAGCTGGCTTTTGGGCGCGATGGTAGCACCAACACCAGTGTCTGCGCTTTTGCATTCAAGCACAATGGTAAAAGCAGGGGTTTATCTGATTTTGAGACTATCGCCTGTTTACATTGATACATGGTTATCTAAGATAATTGCTATTTTGGGTGCCTTTACATTTGTTGCGGCAGCGCTTTTGGCAATATTTCAGGCAAATGCAAAGAGGATTTTGGCATACTCAACAATTTCAAATTTAGGGCTTATAATTGCACTGTCCTCTATCGCAAATGTATATTCAATCTATGCAGCAGCACTTTTGATTGTATTGCATGGTGTGTCAAAGGCGCTCTTGTTCTTGTGTGTTGGTTCAATTGAGCAGGGAATTGGCTCGCGTAACGTCGAAGATATGGATGGGATTAAATATAGAATGCCAATAGTAGCTTTTCTTACCCTTTTAGGAAGTGTATCGATGTTACTTCCGCCGTTTGGCGTTTTGATTACAAAATGGATCGCAATAGAGGTCTCAACTCAAAATATTGTCTCAATGCTTGAGATTATACTTGGCAGTGCATTTACAGTTGTATTCTGGACAAAGTTTATTGGGAAGATTCTCTCAGATGGGAAAGATACAAAAAGGATTGAAGTTTTTGAAGGTTTGAGACACCTTCCATTGATTACTATATCAATACTTGTAATACTTGTGAGTGTGTTTATGACACAGTTTACAAACGCATTTGTTGTGCCATTTTTCAAGTCGTCTTTTGCGAGGTATTCAGGAGTTAGTAGCAGAGCTCTTAAAGATATGTATATAAAAGACTTTTTTGGATTCAACCCATTTGTTTTCTTTGGGATACTTGCATTGGCAGTTATAGTGGGAATAATACTCTATAAACTTTTAAAACCAAAGAGATATGTCAAAGTTTATATGTCCTGTGAAAATGATGATAACTATAGCTTTAGATCAGAAAAAGACAAACCTGTTGAGTTTGAGTTTAAAAACTACTACTTCGACACCTTAGCAAAAGAAAACAACATCACATTGATTTCAAATATTATCTCAGTTGCACTAATTGCTATAATGTTTGGGGTGATATTAAAGTGAAGGAAATTGGTTTAGTTTTACTCACAATAATAATAGCACCAATCATTGGTGGGCTTTTAACAGGTATTGATAGAAAAATTACTGCGCGTATGCAAAACAGGTTTGGGCCACCAATTTTGCAGCCATTTTATGATTTGTTTAAGCTGTTTTCAAAAGAAACAATTGTTGTATCAAATACGCAGATTCTCTATGCATTTTTGTTCTTAGTGTTTAACGTGGTTGCGCTTGTTATGTTTGTTTTAAAAATGGATTTGCTTTTAATTTTGTTTGTACTTGCGTTTGCAGTCACAGCACTAATTTTGGGTGCAATGTCAACAAACTCTCCTTATTCACGAATTGGCGCGCACAGAGAGCTAATTTCAGTACTTGCATATGAGCCAATTTTAATAGCTGTGATAATTGGAATTTATTTTGTCACAGGCAGCTTTAATGTAGATGATGTGATAAAATATAACAACTTTTTGATATTTGAGCTTCCGTTTATATTCATTGCATTTACCTATGTATTGACAATTAAGCTCAGAAAATCTCCATTTGATTTGTCAACATCGCACCATGCGCATCAGGAAATTGTAAAAGGTATCACAACAGAATTTGCAGGGCCTGTTTTAGGCCTGATTGAACTTGGGCACTGGTATGAACTTGTGCTTTTGTTGCTTTTCATAGGCTTGTTCTTTGCAAAAAACATAGTGGTTGCAATCATTGCAATGCTTTTGGGCTACTTTTTAGAGATTTTAATTGACAATATCTCAGCAAGACTTACATGGAAGATAATGCTAAGGCTTACCTGGTCAATTGCTTTGGGCCTTGCTTTGGTTAACCTCATTTGGGTATATATAAAATACAGGTTATTATAGGTAGAATAGAGGTGAGATTTAAAGTGATTTTTAGAAGAGCATTGAAAAAATCGCCATGGATTGTGCACTACGACTGTAACAGCTGTAACGGCTGTGATATAGAGATCTTATCGACACTTACTCCTGTATACGATATTGAGAGGTTTGGAATCATAAATGTAGGAAATCCAAAACATGCAGATATACTTGTTGTGTCAGGTTCTGTAAATCACAGAAATGCGAGGGTTTTGAAGAATATATATGAGCAAATGCCACATCCAAAAGCGGTTGTGGCAATTGGAGCTTGCGCATGTTCAGGCGGAATTTTTAAAGAGTGTTACAACACTTTGGGCGGAGCAGACACAGTCATCCCAGTTGATGTGTATGTTCCAGGGTGTGCACCCAGACCTGAAGCTATTATGGAAGGGATTTTAAAGGCTGCACAGATGTTAGAGGAAAAGAAAAAGAATATGAAAAAGGGTGAGATTTTGAATGCTGCAAAATCTTAAAGAGATACAAAAAGAGGATTTGAGAAAAGAGGTATTTGAACTAAAATCAAGCGGGCATAGGTTTGTCACAGCAACTTGTATTGATTTAGGAGATGGCAGGTTTGATATAATATACCATTTTGATAAGAACTATGAGCTTAAAAACTTGAGAGTGACAATAGAAAATGGCGAGAAGATGCCGTCTATTTCAGATATCTATTTTGCTGCTGTGTTTGTTGAAAATGAAATCAAGGATTTGTTTGGCATAGACTTTGAAAACCTTCTCATTGACTATGAAGGAAAGTTCATGATAACAGATGAACTTTACAGTCCTATGCGCAAAAAGCCAGTTGTGAAAGTCAAGAAAGGGGAGTAAGAAAGCTTTGGGTAAAAGGACAATAGTACCGTTTGGACCACAGCATCCTGTGCTGCCGGAACCACTTCAGCTAAGGCTTGTATTAGAAGATGAAAAGGTGGTAGAGGCAATCCCGGCAATTGGATATGTTCACAGAGGACTGGAAAAGCTTGCTGAGGAAAAGGACATTAATCAGAATATATACGTAGTTGAAAGGGTTTGTGGAATTTGTTCTTTTCAGCAGGCACTTGCGTACTGCCAAGGAATTGAAGAGCTGATGGGCGTTGAAGTTCCAGAAAGAGCCAAATATTTACGCGTAATCTGGGCGGAGCTTCATAGACTTCACAGCCATCATTTGTGGCTTGGACTTTTGGCAGATGCGTTTGGGTTTGAAAGCTTGTTTATGCAATGCTGGCGAAATAGAGAGCTTGTAATGGACCTGATGGAGGCAACAGCAGGTTCAAGAGTTATAATCTCAACAAACATCATTGGTGGAGTAAGGCGTGATATAGACGAAGAAAAGCAAAAATTCATCTTAGACAACCTTGCAAAATTAGAAGAAGAGCTTAAAAAAATTGAAGGTGCGTTTTTGAACGACTACACAGTCAAGAAAAGACTTGTGGGAGTTGGTGTGCTTTCAAAAGAAGAAGCGTATGAACTTGGCTGTGTTGGACCAATGGCAAGGGCAAGCGGAATCAATATGGATTTGAGAACAACAGGATATGCTGCGTATGGCGAGCTTGACTTTGAACCCGTTGTTGAGTATGATGGAGATTGCTATGCAAGACTTAAAGTAAGGCTCAAAGAGTGTTATCAGTCGATAGACCTGATAAGGCAGGCAATCTCAAAGATGCCAGAAGGTGAGATATCAACACCTGTAAAAGGTTTCCCAAACGGTGAGGTAATATCAAGGGTTGAGCAGCCAAGAGGCGAGGATGTTTACTATATCAAAGCAAATGGAACAAAGAATTTAGAGAGGCTCAGAATAAGAACGCCAACTTTTGCTAACATTCCAGCACTTGTTAAAATGCTTCAGGGTGTTGATTTTGCAGAGGTTCCAATGCTTGTTTTGACAATTGACCCGTGTATTTCATGTACAGAAAGGTAAAAAGCTAAAAGAGGGATGGATGGAAAGATGTTTGGAATGGTCAAAAATGTGTTAAACAATCTTTTTTCAAAGCCTGCAACACGCCTTTACCCAAAAGAAAAAAGACCGTTTTTCAAAGGTACAAGAGGAAGTCTTGAGATTGAAATAGACAAGTGCATTTTTTGTGGCATTTGCCAAAGAAAGTGCCCTGCAAATGCCATCGTGGTTGACAGAAACGCAAAGATGTGGCAGCTAAACCAGTACAAATGTGTACTTTGCAATGTATGTGTCGAGTCTTGTCCCAAAAAGTGCTTAATTTCAAAAGAGCAGTTTAACGCACCTACAACTTATAAAGAATTTTATATTCAAAAACAGCAGGAACAACAGCTTGAACAAGAAAAAGAAGCAAAAGTTGCAGGTGCTGGGAAGCAATAAAGGAAGTGTCTTGAAATGCATGAATATTTTGTTGCGCAGCAGCTAATTAAGATTGCTGAGGACGAGCTAAAAGAAGTAAGGCCTAAAAAGGTTTTGTCTGTGAAAGTTGTTGTGGGAGAGCTTAGCGGAATTATTGATGAGTCATTAAAGTTTTACTTTGATGTTTTAACAAAGGGTACAATTTTAGAAGGAAGCAAACTTGAGATTGTACAAAAGAAGGCTTTGCTGTTTTGCAGCTCTTGCCAAAGCCTTTTTGAAAGGACAAAAGATTTTCTGTGTCCAAAATGCAAAAGTTTAGGTAAGCTTACTGAGCATGGCAAAGAATTTTATATCGAATCAATAGAGGTAGATGATGGGAATGGAAATTAAGGTTATAAAAGACATTTTACAGAGAAATGAATTTTCAGCTGACAATATCAGAAAGCTTGCAAAGGAGAATAAATGGTTTTTGATAAATGTGATGGGTTCACCAGGTGCTGGTAAAACCTCATTTATTAAAGCTATGATAAATACATTCAAAGATAAATTCAATATAGCTGTCATTGAAGGAGATGTTGCCTCAACAATTGATGCTGAGGAGATTTCAAAACTTGGAGTTGGAGTGCTTCAGATTAACACAGGTGGAGCTTGTCATTTGGTTGCGGACAGTATAAATGAAGCTCTTTTAAATTTGAATCTAAAAAGGTCTACAGTTGTTTTTATAGAAAACATTGGCAATCTGATTTGTCCATCTTCATTTGACTTGGGCGAAAACATGAGAGTTGTTGTATCATCTGCTGCAGAAGGTGATGATAAGCCTTATAAATATCCTATAATGTTTGAAAGTAGTGATATTGTTGTGTTGTCAAAAATAGATGTTGCAGAGATTATTGGATTTGACATGGAAAAGTATACAAAAGGGTTAAAAGCTATCAAAGGTGATAATTTGAAACTATTTGGTGTTTCATTTAAAACTTTAGAGGGTTTGACTGAGCTTGAGAGCTATTTTTCAAAACTCTTCAGTTCATACTTTAATCAAAAATAGGGGATAAATGAGTATGAAAAGATATAGATATATCTTTAGAGGGCTTGTACAAGGGGTCGGTTTCCGACCCTTTATTTATAATTTGGCGAAAGATTTAGGACTTGTTGGCTTTGTCAAAAACATAGGCGAGGGTGTTTTGGCAGAGTTTCAGGGTAAACTTGAAGATACTGCTGCTATTGATGAATACATTGAAAAGAAATTACCGAGGAATGCTAAAATTGAAGCAATTGAAAAGTATGAAATAGAACCAATTTTTGATGAAAGTGATTTTTACATTTTAGACAGTAGCAAAGGCAAAATCTCGACAATAGTGCCTTTTGACTTAGGTCTTTGTGAAGAGTGCAGAGAGGAATTTTATACACAAAATCATAGGCATTTTATGAACCCATTTATAAGCTGTATCAATTGTGGACCAAGATATACAATAATAGAATCTTTGCCATATGACAGAAGCAGGACATCAATGAAAGAGTTTAAATTTTGTGACAATTGCAAAAAAGAGTATTATACGCCAGATAACAGAAGATTTAACGCACAGTCGACAACATGCCCTGTATGTGGTCCACATCTTTTTCTGTACTCTTTTGTGGAAAAAAAGCATATAGACGGTAACAATTTAGAGCTCTTGGATAGAGTATGTGAGGAGATTGAAAAGGGAAAGATTGTTGCAATAAAAGGAATTGGGGGATTTCATTTAGTTGTTGACCCTTATAATAAAGAAAGTGTAGAAAGGATTTTTCAAAGCAAAAAACGAGAAGGAAAGCCTTTGGCGCTTGTGTGCAAGTATATTGAAACGGTTAAAAAGTATTGTAATGTTAGTAAAGCTGAAGAAGAGATTTTTAACTCACCAAGATGTCCTATAATACTTTTTGAAAAAAAGACAAATGATTTTTTGTATGTAAACGGTGGACTTCATACACTTGGTATCATGAGAGCATACACTCCAATTTTGGATTACATTTTGACAAAGACAAACAAAGATTTATTAATTGCAACCTCAGCAAACCTGTCAGGAATACCAATGATTATTGATGAAGATGAAGCAATTGAAAAGCTTTGCGACATTGCCGACTTTGTTTTGTATCACAACAGGAAAATAGTAAGGCGCTGTGATGACTCTGTAGGTTTTATCTTAAATGATAAATTTGTCCTTATACGTTCAGGTCGTGGTTTTGCTCCGATTACATTTAAATTGAAAGAAAAGGCTGTAGACAAAAATATCCTTGCCCTTGGAAGCCATGAAAAAACTACAATTGCACTCAAAAAGGAAGATGAGGTGATTTTGAGCCAGTATCTTGGTGACCTTGACACAAAAGAGTACATTGATTTTTACACCAGTACCTTAAATGACTTAATTTCACTTTATGATTTTAAGTTTGATTATATTGCCTGTGATTATCATAAGGACTATTACACCACCTCTCTTGCACAAAAAATAGCAAAAGAGCAAAACAAAGAGGTTGTATTTGTCCAGCATCATTTGGCTCATATTTACTCTTGTATGCTTGAAAAAAATCTTCAAAGCTGTATTGGATTTGCATTTGATGGTACAGGCTTAGGACTTGACGGTAAAATCTGGGGATCTGAAGGGTTTGTAATTGACGGGCTTGAGGCAAAAAGAGTATTTCATCTGCAATACTATCCTCTTGTTGGTGGCCAAAAGGCAATAAAAGAACCTGCCCGCCTTGCATACTATTTTTCAGAGATAATTAGTCCTGAGTTTGCTAAAAACTTTTTTGGTGAGGATGAAATTTTACAGCAGATTTTCAAGACAGCAGCCACTTTCAATTACCCTCTTACCTCAAGCATGGGAAGGCTTTTTGACATTGTGGGAGTACTCTTAGGCTGTGGAAAGAAAAATAGCTTTGAAGCTCAAATTCCCATGCTTTTAGAGAGCATAGCTGATCGAGATGAAGATGGGTTTTATATTTTTCTTATGAATTTTAAACATGAAATAGAGATAAATATTGTGGATATACTACAACAAATCATACATGATATAAAAAGAAATGTAGACCGGAGAATAATTTCTGCTAAATTCCACAATACAATTGCAAAAATAGTTGTTGAAGTGGCAAAGGTGTTGAGAGAAAATTATAATAAAGACATTGTAGTACTTTCTGGAGGAGTGTTCCAAAACAAGTTTTTACTTAGTAAAACGGTATCATTTTTAGAGGAAGAAGGATTTGAAGTTTTCTTTAACTCCGTCTTTCCGATTAACGACGGAGGAATTTCAGCTGGACAAGTATATTATACTCTTCAATTGTTAAAAAACTGTTAAAGGAGTTTTAAAATTATGTGTTTAGGGTATCCAGCAAAGGTAATAGAGATTTTTGAAGACAAAAAGGCTTTGGTTGAGTATTTAGGTGTTAAAAAGACTGTAAACATTGCTCTTTTGAGAGATGTAAGTATTGGTGATTATATCTTGATACACTCTGGGATTGCAATAGAGAAGATAGACCAAAAAGAGGCAGAGGAAATAGAAAAACTCTTTGGTGAGGTAAAAGATGCAAACAACTGAACTCATTTGGGAGATAAAAAACAATATCGAAAAAATTGGACGGATTCTAAAAGTCGTTGAAGTGTGTGGTACCCACACAGTTTCAATCTACAAAAATGGATTTCATACCTTATTTGAAGGATACATTGACTTTATTTCAGGGCCAGGTTGTCCTGTTTGTGTTACGCATGAGGGTTATATTGATAGACTTGTAGAACTTTCCTCAGAGTGGACAATCTATACCTTTGGTGATTTGCTGAAAGTGCCAGGAAGTTCAAAATCGCTTTCACAAGCACGGGCAAATGGTGGGAAAATAAAGATTATGTACTCACCTGTTGATGCAGTAGACAGTGTTGAAAATGATGAAAAGGCTATTTTTGCTGCAGTCGGGTTTGAGACAACAGCACCTGCATTTGCACTGAGTCTTGAGAAGGTGATTGAAAAGGGGCTCAAAAATGTCAAGTTTGCATGTGAACTTAAGACAATTGATGAGCCTCTTAAAAGCTTACTTCAAAACCATATACAGGTTGATGGTATAATTTTACCTGGACATGTTGCTACAGTTATTGGAGTAGATGGTTTTAAGTTTGTTGAAGAGTTTAAAGTTGCTTCTGTAATCTCGGGGTTTGAAGGTTATGATATTCTTCTTTCTCTTTTAAGTATTACTCAGGACATACTAAATGAAGATTTTACAGTTAAAAATGAGTACAAAAGGGTTGTCAAGAAAGAAGGTAATGTGGTTGCAAAAAGTTATATTGACAAGTACTTTGAACGCACTGGCGCATATTTTAGGGGTTTAGGTTTGATAGCTGGCGGAGGTTTGAAGATAAAAGATGAGTTTAGCGAATATTCAATTGATATATCATATGACCACACAAAACAAAAAGATAGCCTCTGTAGGTGTGCAGATGTCTTAACAGGGAAAATAAAGCCATTTGAGTGTCCTCTTTTTGAGAAGGTATGTACACCGATTTCTCCAAAAGGTGCGTGTATGGTATCTCAGGAAGGGTCGTGTAATGCATATTTTAGGTACGGGAAGTGGAAGAGAAGATGAAATTTATCCAGAAAGAGCATGGCAATGGTGGAAAACAAACATATGAGCTCATAAATGAACTCTTCAAGCCAATATTTGACTCTGAGATTTTAAAAAGAGGTGATGATTCCTCTATATTTGATTTAGTTTCAAAAAAGATTGGAGTGACAACAGATTCATTTGTGGTAAAACCTTACTTTTTCAAAGGTGGAGATATAGGAAAACTCTCAGTTTGCGGAACTGTGAACGATTTGGCAGTTTCAGGCCTTGTTCCAAAATACATCACCGCTTCTTTCATAATAGAAGAGGGGTTTCCGATTGAGGATTTGCAAAAGATTGTGAGGTCAATGAAAGAATATGCTGACATTGCTGGTGTTGAGATTGTAGCAGGGGATACAAAGGTAGTTGAAAAGGGTTCTTGTGATGGGATTTTTATAAACACAACAGGATTTGGAGTATGCGAAAAAGAAGGAAGACTCCCTTCAATAGAGAAGATAAAAGGTGGCCAGATTGTAATTGTAAGTGGTGATATAGGCAGGCATGGTGCGTGCATATATTCGCACAGCAGCGAGCTTGGGTTTGAAGAGAAGATAGAGTCAGACTGTGCGCCGTTAAATAGGGTGATAAATGAGCTTTTAGAAAATGTTGAGGTTTGTTATATGAAGGATTTGACACGTGGTGGGCTTGCTACAGCATTGAACGAGATAGCACAAAAAGCAAGTGTGGATATATATGTTGAAGAAGATAAAGTTCCAGTATCAAATGAAGTAAAGGCGCTTTGTGATATATTGGGGCTTGATTCGTATTATCTTGCGTGTGAGGGAAGGTTTGTGGCGGTTATAAATAGAGAGGATAAACAAAAGACTCTGGAGATTTTGAAAAAGTACAACAAAGAGGCGTGTGAGATTGGGTGGATTGGGGATACAAAAGAAAAGAGAGTGTATTTGAAAACAAACTTTGGTGGGACAAGAATTTTGGATATGCTTTACTATGAGATGCTACCGAGGATTTGCTAATTTAAAAAGCGAAAATCTGTGACGGGGATGAGGGTGGAAATTATGTGTATGACAGTACCTTTGAGCTTTGTTAACAGGAAAACAAATATCTTTGTTGGAACAGCAGGAAGTGGCAAGAGCGAAATTGCATTAAATGTTTCTTTAGAGCTTGCTGAGTTTTTCAATGTGAATTTGATTGATGCTGATGTCATAAATTTATACTATAACTTAAGAAGTGTAAAAGATCTCGTAGAGAGAAAAAATATAAACTTTATCTCAACTCACTTTGAAGGAAAGAGCATTGACTTGCCTATTTTGTCTGGTAAAGTATATGAAGCTTTAAATCAGCAAAATGCAGTGAATATAGTGGATGTTGGTGGTGATGAAATAGGTAGCGCAGTTATAGGACAATTTAGAGAACTATTTTCAAAAAAGGGATATAATCTATTTTATGTTGCTAACATCTATAGACCCTTTAATTCAACAAAAGAAGAGATTTTAGAAAACATGAGGGAGATTGAAAGTATTTTGGGAATGAACATTACTGCGATTATAAATAATTCCCACTTGCTGTCAGAGACGAAACCGGAGGATATTTTAAAGAGCCTTGAAGTTGTGCAAGAGGTAGCAAACATAAGGGATATCCCATATGTTCTGACTGTTGTAGAAGAAAAGCTATTTGAGCAAGACCTTTTGGAGGAAATAAAAAAATACTCTCTTGTATATGCCATAAAAAGGTATATAATAAGATAAGGAATGCTTTTTGGGGGTCTGGATAGTGAAGCTAAGGATAGAGTATGATAAGTGCAAAAGCTGTGGGCTTTGTGTGGATGTCTGTCCCAAAAAGATACTATATATTGACAAAAGCAGAATAAACAAGAAAGGCTATAACCCTGTTGAAGTAAAAGATGTAAATGCGTGTATTGGTTGTGGAAGTTGTTACAAGATTTGTCCAGATATAGTATTTGAGGTAGGTGAATAGATTTTGAAGGTATTGATGAAAGGTAATGAAGCTATTGCTGAAGCGGCCCTAAGAGCCGGCTGTGAATGTTTTTTTGGATATCCTATCACTCCTCAGACAGAGCTTTTGCAGTATATGGCTAAAAAACTTCTAAAGAGCAGTGGAGTTTTTATTCAGGCAGAGAGCGAAGTTGGAGCAATTAACATGGCATATGGAGCGTCAAGCTGTGGCAAAAGGGTTATGACCTCATCCTCAGGCCCAGGTATTAGTCTTAAGCAAGAGGGTATATCGTATTTAGCAGGTGCTGAACTTCCTTGTGTTATTGTAAACATTATGAGAGGCGGACCGGGACTTGGTAATATCAATGCTGCCCAGTCGGATTATCTTCAGGCAACAAAAGGTGGCGGACATGGAGATTACAAAGTGATTGTGCTTGCTCCGTCTTCTGTCCAAGAAGCTGTTGACCTTACTATAAAGGCGTTTGACCTTGCAGACAAGTACAGAAACCCTGTTATGATTTTAGGTGATGGAATGTTGGGGCAGATGATGGAGGTTGTTGAGTTTGATGAAAACTATGAAAGGCCACAAATTGAAAAACCATGGGCAGTCACAGGTGAAAGAAACAGACCAAAAAGGGTTACAAACTCTCTTTATATAGTCCCAGAAGAGCTTGAAAAGCATAACTTTAAGCTAAGAGAAAAGTATAAAAAGATTGAAGAGAATGAGGTCATGGTAGAAGAGTACATGACAGAGGATGCAGAAGCTCTGTTTGTTTCGTTTGGCATGTGTGCAAGAATAGTGAAAAGTGCTGTAAATAAACTAAGAGAGTCTGGTGAAAAGGTAGGACTTATAAGACCGATTACGTTGTATCCTTTTCCAACAAAGTGTATAGAAAAGTATGCAAACTCTGATAATATCAAGTTTTTCATAGATGTTGAGATGAATTTAGGGCAGATGCTTGAGGATGTAAAACTATCAGTCGCAGGTAAAAAAAATGTCCATTTTTATGGTAGAACAGGTGGTATGATTCCGACGATAGCTGAGATTGTGGATTTTTACTTTTCTCTTAAAAAGTAAAAAGTGCACACATTGGATTGAGAGGAAGATGAAATATGAAATATAAAAAGCCAGAATGTTTGACAGGGGAAAGCATGCATTATTGTCCTGGTTGTGGACATGGAATTATTCATAGACTAATTGCTGAGGTCATTGATGAGAATTACAAAGACCACAAGATAATTGGTGTAGCACCGGTTGGATGTGCTGTGTTTATTTATGACTATTTTAATTTTGACTTTGTTGCGGCAGCTCACGGAAGAGCAACTGCAGCTGCAACAGGGGTAAAAAGGTGTATTCCAGATGCGCTTGTGTTTTCTTATCAGGGCGATGGCGATATAGCGGCAATTGGTACATCTGAGGTTATTCATGCAGCAACTCGCGGTGAGAACTTCACAGCCATATTTGTCAACAATGGCGTCTATGCCATGACAGGTGGACAGATGGCGCCAACTACAATTCCTGGTCAGGTAACTGTATCATCTCCATATGGTCGTGACCCAAAAGTACAAGGCTATCATATTAAGCTGTGCGAGATGCTCATACCTTTAGACGGTGTTGCCTTTGTTGCAAGAACATCTATTCATAATCTTAAGAACATAGAGCTTACCAAAAAAGCAATAAAAAGAGCGTTTGAGGTACAGATGAACAAGGAAGGATTTTCAATCATAGAGGTCTTGTCAAACTGTCCCACAAACTGGGGTATGACACCTGCTGAGAGTATGAAGAGGATTGAAAATGAGGTTTTGAAATATTATAGTTTGGGAATCTTTAAGGACAAAGGTAGGGGAATTTAAAAATGACAGAGGAGATTTTGATTGCTGGTTTTGGTGGGCAAGGAGTGTTGTTTTTAGGACAAATCTTTGCACACATTGGAATGAAAAAAGGGTACAATGTCTCATGGCTTCCGTCTTATGGACCTGAAATGAGAGGTGGCACTGCAAACTGCAGTGTGATAATCTCAAGTGATATGATAGGCTCACCTGTTGTATTCAATCCTGATACATTGTTTGTCTTGAACAAGCCATCGCTTGAAAAATTTGAAGCTTCAGTCAAAAAAGATGGGCTTATGCTTATAAATAGTTCTCTTGTTGACATTAAAGCAAAAAGGGAGGATATAAAAGCTTACTATATAGCTGCAACAGAGATTGCATCAAAGCTGGGAAGTATACGGGTTGCAAATATTGTAATGCTTGGGGCATACTTGAAGTTGAAAGAGACATTTTCTACCTCCGAAGTAAAAGAGGTATTAAAAGAGTTTTCAAAGACAGATCAAATTTATAGCTTAAATTGCAGGGCTTTAGAAGAAGGGTTTGAATGCATCTCAAGACGGGGGTAAGTATGAGGTGAAAAAATATATTTTAATTGGGATTGTAGTAGTGCTTTTAGTTGTAGCAGGAATTTTAGGTTATACACTTTATAGCAATGTAAAGCAGGTCTTGGACACAGATAGAATCTATAAAGGTATTTACATTGAAAACACACCTGTTGGTGGCTTGACAAGGACAGAGGCGTATGAACTTTTAGAAAATACTTATCTTGAGCCCTTGAGAAGCAAAAAGATTGAGGTTGAAGTGGATAAAAAGAAGTACAAACTGGACTATGCTTCGCTTGATATTAGAATGAACATAGGTGAGGCAATTGAGCAAGCTTATTCCATAGGAAGAAAAGGGAATATCTCAAGCCGGTTTAGAGAAATCAAAAGAGTCTATGATCATCCTGTTGTGATAAGGCTTAAATTTGAATACGATGAAGGAAAGCTTAAAGAGTTTGTGGATGGACTTTTTAAGAAGTATTATGAATCACCTGTAAATGCGAGCATTAGAAAGGTAGGAAATCAATTTGTCATCACACCTGAAAAGTTAGGAAGAAAAGTTGATTATAATGACCTTATAAATAAATTAAAAGATATGATTAAAAACAAGAAAGAAGGAAAAGTTAGAGCAAAGTTTGTCCAGATTGTGCCGAGAATAACAAAGAGTGAGCTTTCAAAAATTAAAGAGGTGATTGGTTCGTTTACAACAAAGTTTGATGCATCAAATAGAGCAAGAAGTGAGAATATTGGAATTGCTGCAAGAAAAATAAATGGAAGTTTAATAATGCCAGGCGAAGTGTTTTCACTATCAAAAGCAATCGGGCCTGTTACAGTTGAAAATGGTTTTAAGATTGCCAAGGTGATTGTCAACAACGAATTTGTCGATGGTGTTGGTGGTGGACTTTGCCAGATAGCAACCACTATGTACAATGCGGTATTAATGGCTCAGCTCAAAGTAGTTGAAAGAGTTCCACATTCAGCTTTGATTTCTTATGTTCCGCCGGGGCGCGATGCTACAATCGCTTCAGGTTCAATTGATTTTAAATTTAAAAATACAACCAACGCACCAATCTATCTTGAAAGTTATACCACTCAAAATACGGTCACTGTTAATCTTTATGGTGAAAGTAGTCACAGAGGCGAGACAATTGAATTTGAGTCAGAGGTTTTAGAAAAAGTACCTTATAAGAAGGTATACAAAAACGACCCTTCTTTGCCGAAGGGAGTACAAAAGCTATCTAATAAGCCTCAAAATGGACTAAAAGTCAAAACTTATATGCTGATTTATAAAGATGGTAAGTTAAAGGAAAAAAAGCTCTTATCCGTCGATTATTATAAACCAGTAAATGCTATAATATTAGTGGGTACAAAAGAGAATACCACGGTGAATTCTTCTGTCTACAACTAAGAGGAGGCTTTTTTATGGATATCTACGAAAAACTACTGACTTGTCCTGTCTGCCAGAGCACGATTAAAGCGCCATTTGTTAAAAGTTCAGCAATTTACGTAGAGAAGAGAGACACAGACCTGTGTGTCTACTACAAAGGTGTAAATCCACTATTATACGATGTGATTGTCTGCGGGGAATGTGGTTATGCAGCGCTTAGCAAAAACTTTGGAAAGCTCACCAAATGGGATATAGAATCATTAAAAGAAAAGGTGCAACAAAAGTGGGTAAAAAGAGAGATTCCCTTTGAAAGAACGGTAGATGATGCTATTACGTTATATAAGCTTGCTTTGATTACAGCAACATCTAAGAGAAAAATCAACAAATATGAGGTGGCAGGAATTTTGTTGAGAATTTCATGGCTCTACAGGCTAAGTCAAGATAAGGAAAAGGAACTTGAATTTCAGAAACTTGCTCTTCAAACATATAAAGATGCATTTGAACATGAGGAAGGATCAACTGATGAGATAGATTTAGCTACTGTTATGTACTTAATAGGTGAGCTTTCGAGACGAGTAGGTGAAATTGAGGAGGCAAGAAAATGGTTTTCAAGGCTTATATCAAGCAAAGAGGCTCGAAACAATCCTCACATTCTTGAACTTGCAAGAGACCAGATTCAGGCTTTGAAAGATATGGAATAAAATACAAGGGAATTGGTAAAAGAAATATGATATAATCTTTCTATGAAATTTGAAAACTCCGGAGGTAAAAAATGCCAGAAAATGATGTCCTGCAAGCTATACTTACAAGCCTTGAAAAGATTAATGGGCGACTCGATGCTATTGATAAAAGATTAGATAGAATTGAACAGAGGCTTGACAGTGTTGAACAGAGGCTTGAAACGGTTGAACAGAGGCTTGACAAGGTTGAACAGAGGCTTGACAAGGTTGAGCAAAGGCTTGACAAGGTTGAGCAGAGGCTTGACAAGGTTGAGCAAAGGCTTGACAAGGTTGAGCAAAGGCTTGACAAAGTTGAGGAAAGGCTTGACAAAGTAGAAAAAAGACTTGATATTGTGGAGATGAGATTGGATAAACTTGAAGAGAGGGTTGCAAAATTAGAAGAAGATGTTCAGATTATCAAACAGGACATTGTTATATTAAAAGAAAATGACAAAGAGCTGACAAGAAGAATGAACGCTGTATATGACCAGGTTGCGTTCTTGACAGAGTTCCGAACAGAGATGATTATGTTCAGAGATGAAGTGTACAAAAGATTTGACAATTTAGAACAGCAGACAGGAAGATTAAAAGAAGGATTCGAATATTTGCGTGATATGACAGTTGAACATGAAATTGATATTCGGTTTTTGAAAAAAGTTGTAAGAGCTTCATAGTTTACATAGAAAATGATTAAAAACTTGAAAGCTCAAAGAGGGGAATATTCCCCTCTTTTGTTTTATGCTTCCTCATAAAATATTCGAAACTTTATATCCTGGTCGTAGTTTCCAAAATTTCTTCCAAAAAGAGTAACTCCTCCAATGTTCTTTGCGTGATCAGGTACAGCAACTCTGAACCTTATTTCATTTTTGGACTCAATATCAATATCT
>Ga0207430_10012_pt1 | contig 128615 bp, 133 predicted proteins | sample YelNatsi3bottle8_FD_187544 | JGI IMG/M metagenome (GOLD analysis project Ga0207430, IMG submission 187544) | Hot spring thermophilic microbial communities from Obsidian Pool, Yellowstone National Park, USA - site 3 bottle 8 (SPAdes) (version 2) | ecosystem: Environmental > Aquatic > Thermal...
CAACAAGCTTTTCGACATAGCTTCTGTTCCAGATATATGTTGAAATTGCAACATATTCAGGTTTTTTACTCAAAATTTCATAAAGTACATCTTGCAAAGGCTGATTAATATTAAACTCAATGTAGTTACATGGATAGTTTTCTTTGCAGAGCTGATAAAGGTATCTTACTGCCAAATTTGTATGAACATACTTCGAGTTTATTGCAACAAGCAGTATCATATCGATTTTCCTTTCTGACACTAAAAAACTTTTTATTGTTCCATTATTATATCACAGTTTTTATTTCAAAAGAGCAAAAAAATAAAAAGGCAGGTTTTCTCCTGCCTCTATTAGTTCAGATTTCCAGGGCTTAGATAAACAGATTTACACCAGCTTCGCTTGCCTCACCCAAGTATGTGGCAACACCACCAATTTCAACACCGTCTATCAGCTCTTCCTTTTTTATTCCCATAACATCCATTGACATTGAACATGCTACCATCTTTATGCCAAGTTCTTGTGCCTGTTTTATCATCTCAGGTAGCATCATAACATTTTTCTTTCTCATCATGTACTTCATAAGTTTTGGACCAATTCCTAAAAAGTTCATTTTAGAAAGGGGAAGTTTTTCTACTCCTTTTGGCATCATAGCCCCGAACATCTTCTCCAACAACGACTTGCCAGAAGCTTTCTTTTTAGCATCCCTTAGAACATTCAAGCCCCAGAATGTAAAGAACATTGTAACCTCATCGCCCATTGCAGCAGCACCTGTTGCTATTACAAACGCTGCCATTACTTTGTCCATGTCATTGCTAAAGACAATTATAGTCTTCTTATCCTCTCTCATACAAATCACCCTTCAAGCTTTCTTTATCTTAGCTTTTATAACACCATTTACTTCTTCTAAAGATAAAAGCTCATTTTTTGTCTTTTTACACCAGCTCTCCACATCTCTTTTGAATGCTGGATCTGTCACCTCAATTGTGACTATGTCACCACTTTGAGCTTCTTTCATCTGCTTAAAAAGTTGAGTAATAGGCCCCGGGCACTGAAGACCTTTTGCATCAATAAAATATTCTGCCACAATCACGCACCTCCAAAGATTTTATTTTTAACTTTTTATATTGTTACCCCTTGGCAATAGAATTTATTCAATAAAAGCACACAATGAAATTTTTTACAAAACACTTTGTTAAAATAATAACACTTTTACACAAAATACAATGTCTCAAATGAGTTTAAAAAAAGAAAGACACTCTTAACTTTTCAGGAGTTTTTTACCCCAAAAACTTCATCATTATATTTAAAATCCTCTGGATATCATCTTTGTTTCCTACGTTTGACAAGCACTCAGCAGCATGACTTTCAATTATGAAATAACCCACCTTTTCTATTGCCTTTTTGACTGCAGCTATCTGAAGCATAATCTCTTCACATTCTTTTTCCTCTTCCACCATTTTAATAATACCATCAATGTGACCTCTTATATTTTTTAGTCTGCTGAGAATCTCTTCTTTTCTCTCCTTGTCAGGCATTTCAAACACCTACTCCTCCACAATTTCAATTGCACCTTGAGGACAATACCTTGTACACACCCCACATCCTGTACACTTTTCTTTGTCTATCTCAATCTCAACATCAAAAAAACCGTGTACTTTTCTCTTTATTGCTCCAAACTTGCACGAACGTGAAGCTGGGCAAAAAGGCGACCTATCACATAGATTTTTGTTAAGTACTGCCTTTTTCATTTTCTACCTTTTGCTCCTCTCTGAAAATGTTTTGTAATCTTTTTTCGTGACCCCTATACCATGGGGGTGTATTTCAACTTCCAAATTTATTATAACTCAAAAATGCAAAATAATCAATCCCAAAAAGGAAAGTTTGAAAACCTCTTTCTTAGGGTATAACATTTTTTGATAAAATACGTTATAATTAAATGGTAACAAATTTATACACGGGAGGTTTTATAATGAAGAAGCTATGTAAGATGTATCTGGTTGTTTTTATTGTCTTTTTGCTCATTTTCAACGTGGCATTTGCTCAGTCAATTACAGTAACTCCAAAAGTAATTGATGGCAAAATGTATGTGGATTTGGATTCTTTGAAAGATTTCTTCGGTTTTGATTATGTAAAAACTCAAGATGGAGTGACCATTCAAAAAAAGGACTTATCTATAAGCGAAGTAATTGATAAAGTTAACAAATCTGTTGTAGCAATAATTGGTGACAGCAAAAAGATAAAAGCAGATGACTTTTACTACAGCAAGATACCGGCAGGACTTATGCACGGGTCTGGTGTTGTCATTGACAAAAACGGGTTAATCCTCACAAATAATCATGTTGTAGAAGACATGAAACAACCTTATGTCATTTTTTATGACGCTAAGGCATATAAAGCAACAGTATTGTATAGAAATAAAGACATAGATTTGGCTCTTTTGAAAGTAAATCGTACAAATTTAAATCCAATCGAAATCGAAGACCCCAAAAATATAAAAGTGGGACAAGAAGTATTAGCAATTGGTACTCCTCTTTTCTTGGGTTGGCAGAACAGTGTAACAAAAGGAATAATCAGTGGATTGAATAGACCAGTGGATGAAGCTTACACATTCTTGCAAACAGATGCGAGTATAAATCCTGGAAATAGTGGCGGACCACTTGTAAACATGCAAGGAAAACTTGTTGGAATTAATACATTAGGAATTGAGTTTTTCCAAGGAATCAACTTTGCAATTCCTGCTGAAAATATTCTCTATTTTTTAGACCACTATAAAAAATTTGGCAAGATAAAAAGATGTTATTTAGGACTTGAATTTGAGGACAGTTGGCTTTCTATTGTTGGTTTGCCATCTACTCTTGGATTGAAAATAATTGATGTAAAAGAAGATAGTCCCTTAAAAGGATTTGTTCAAGAAAATGATATGCTTGTGTCAATTGACAATTATCCTGTCAACTCAATTGCAGAGTACAATCAAACTCTTATGAAATATCTTCCAGGTGATAAAGTAAGGCTTAAAATAAAGAGAAATGGAAAGGTAATTGAAAAAGAAGTAGTGTTAAAAGAATATCCAGAAAATAAATAAAAACATAGAAAGGATGGTATTTGATGGTAAAGAAATTAAAAAGATTTTTAATAGCTTCACTAATTGTCACTTTTCTGCTCTCTTCGGTTGCTTCTTTGAGTTTTGCTCAGGATGATGATGGAGTTATCGACTTTTACACAGTTTTTTCAAAAGATGATGTCAACAAAAATAGAGTTGGAAACAGTGTTTACAACTGGTCAATATACATGCCTCAAGATGCTTATATTAACAAAGACCCAAAAGGAAGCTATTTTTCAATGTCAAGTAGCAGTTACAAAGCAAATATAAGTGTTGAAGCAATTCTAAACAAAGAAGGTTTTTCTTCCTTAGATGAAATTCTATTATATGGCTCAGATATTATAAATAGCTATGGCTCTGTTTCTAAAATATACTCGTTGAAAAAAGGTAAAGATAAAAATGGGCAAGAGTACATTGAAATTACAAGTGTTTATACCGATTCATACTATGTTTTCGTAGATGAAGAAGAGAGTTCTGGCACCTTTAATCTTACACGTATTTATCTTAGCAAAAACAAAAAGTATAACTACATTTACAGACTCACAATCAGCATGGACTTAAACTTCTATACCGAACACAAAAATCTTCTATACAAAATAGCTGACTCATTTGAACTTCAGTTTGATTCAAAAAATCCTAATATAAAGGACTTGGCAGACAACGTAACAAGCTGGAGAGTTCATAAAAATACAAGTTATGGTTGGCAGATTGACCTGCCACCTTATTGGAAATCAACTGACATCTACAACTTTGAATATAACTCATCAACCCAGTCTTTTGCACCACTTTATACAGACGAAGAAATGGGGTTAAATACTCAAAAACAGCAAGATGTAGTTACAACACCACCACAAGGTGAGCAGCAAGAGTATGACGAATACCTCTCTGTCAGTTTTGTTGCTAATTCAAATGTAAGTTTTGATAAATGGGTTGAACTTGAGATGAAAAACATTGAGCTTTATAACAAATCTCTTTGCAAGATAATCTCTTCTAAAACTTTAAATATAAATGGTGCAAAAGCTAAACTCTTTGAGCTCAACCTAAGAAAGAGCCTCCAGAAAAATTTCGTTGAAAAAAGAATGTATGTGGACTTCAATAACAACAAATATTTTGTAAAGCTTTATGTCAAAGAAGACAAATATAACAAAGACAAACAAAAATATGATAGGATTATAAACTCATTCAAACCAATACCAGCAAAGAGCAAATACCTTGATTATATACTTTGGACAGGTGATTTGAAACCACAAAACACCTTTAAAACTGTAAAGCTCAACAAAGCGCCATTTGAAATGAGTATCTCTAAAGATTATAAAACAAACATTCCATACTATTATTACAGTTATCACACTCAAGTAATAAATGTAACTACTCTTCCAATTTCTCAAGGAATATCCGATGTTGAAACAATCACACTTTACAATACACCATATTCAACTTTAACAATAAACGGTGGTATTAATCTCGATCCAGCTGAGAAAATTATAAAAAATGCTATGCAAGCTTGGGTTGAGAGTAATGAATATAAAAGTAAAACAGTTGATATGAACCTTCAAAAGTACTCAACTGGTGAACTTACAATTTACAAATTCACTTATGTATATAACCTAAGCAAACTATCTGACTTAGCAAAAGGAAATTCCAATAGAGACTTTAACTTTTTAAGCCTCCAAAACAGGGTAATATACATGATAAAGTACAAGCAGTACTATTACACTGTTGACTTGTCTATACCTGTTCTTTATTGGAATAATACCACCTTAGACAATTTCACAAAGTCGATAAATACAATTAAAATTGATAAAATGAATTTTTCTAAGCTGAATATGAAATTTGTCAATGAAAATTTAGAAAAGTTTAAGAAAAAAGATAGCGAATAAAAACCTAAAAGGGCTGCACAGCATTTAAAAAAAGCGGCAGCCCTCTTAACTTTCTTATCACTAATGTACACTTTCGTTTTTACTGATTTTGGGCAAGCTTTAAGGTTCTTATTTCAACCTCTTGGTCCTTTAACCAATCCTTTATTGCCTCTTGCTCTTTGGTAACTTTTTCAAATTTCTTATTTGTCTCATCCTTGAATATTAAAACCTCCGTCCTAAACTCTGTTAAGAATGCAACCTGGTCATATACTGCATTCATTCTTCTGTTAAGCTCTTTTACATTATCTTTGAGTTCTCCTACTTCATTTTCTAATCTTGTGACCCTCATTTCAAGATTATCTAATCTTTGCTCTACTCTATCCAGCCTTTGCTCTAAGCTATCTAATCTCTTTTCTAACTGGTCAAACCGTTTTTCCATGCTATCAAGTCGTTTTTCCACGCTATCAAGTCGTTTTTCCATGCTATCTATCCGTTTCCCCATACCTTCAAGTTGCTTTTCAATATTTTCAAGTCTTTTCCCCACGTTTTCAAACGACGCATTTAAAGTCTGTAAAGAAGATACTACAAGTTCTAAAACATTGTTATCACTCATCTTTGTTCTGCGCTCCTTAGAAATAAATTATGGAACTTTTTTCTTAATTTTATCATACTTGAATATAAAAATAAAGATAAGTTTTAATCTTTCCATTGTAAAGTTTCCTATTTTTGTCTGCCTTCTTGCCAAATGCCTTTTCAAACTTATCATAGCCAGATAAAATAAAAAACCTCCATCCCTTAAAATCTTTTAGACATTTTCCAAAATCCCTATAAAGATTAAAAATGTCACTACTATCTATCCTCTCTCCATAAGGTGGATTTGTAATAATTATGCCTTTGTCTGAAGATTTTTTGATTTTTCTGCTATCTGCTTTAAAGAATCTTATATCCTTTTCAAGCCCTGCAGCTTTCGCATTGGTCTTTGCAATATAAATCATTTTCTCATCTATGTCAGAAGCCAAGATATTAAATTTACTGTTATAATCAATTTTTTCAATAGCCTCAAGTCTTGCCTTGTTCCATAAATCTTGAGACACAAAACTATTTTGCTCAGCTAAGAATGTCCTATTTAAACCTGGTGCAATATTTTTAGCAATCATCGCTGCCTCAATAGGAATTGTTCCCGAACCACAAAAGGGGTCCCACAAAACCTCCTGTTGAGGTCTCCATCTACTCAAGATTACCAACGTCGCTGCTATATTTTCTTTTAAAGGCGCAACCGATTGAAGTTTCCTGTATCCTCTTTTGTGAAGAGACTCACCTGTCGTGTCAAAAAGTACATGTGCTGTGTCATTCAAAAGAGCAATCTCAATCTTATAGAGATTTCCTGTCTCCTCAAACCATGATACATTGTAGCTCTTCTTTAACTTCTCAATTATAGCTTTCTTTGTTATAGACTGGCAGCTGCTTATACTGAAAAGCTTGGACTTTTCAGACCTGCCTGTTATAAGAATATGAGCATCCTTGGGAAGAATTTCCTGCCACTCAAAATCATAAATGCCATCAAAAAGCTCATCAAAGGTCTCTGCTTTAAATTTTTTAAGTATGGCAAAAACCCTATTTGCAGTCCTAAGATTTATGTTAAGCCTCGGAATATCCTCTATATCTACTCGAACAAATATTCTTCCATTTTCAACTTTTAAATCTTTATATCCTAATTTTATCAATTCCTCTTTTGTTACAGATTCAACACCAAAGGCCGTTGTTATAAAAAGTTCCATCACTTTTGCTCATCCACTCTTGTTTTTTCTTTTATTCTTTCTAATACAGTTCTATATCCATCCGCTCCATAATTTAAACATCTGTTTACCCTGCTTATTGTAGCAGGTGAAGCTCCTGTTTTTTGGGTTATCTCATTGTACTTTGCACCTTCAAATAAAAGCTTTGCAACTTCAAATCGTTGCGAAAGTTCCTGAATCTCTTTTACAGTACACAAATCTTCAAAAAAGTTATAACACTCTTCTATTGTCTTAAGTTCCAGTATGGCTTCAAAAAGATGGTCGGTCATCTCATTTTTCAGCTTCTGATTCATATGCTTCTGCACCTCTTCGAGGTTATTCTCTTTAAAATTATATCACTTTAAATAGCTGAAGTAAACATTGTTTGACATCAGCATAAAAAAAGTGAGGATTTATTCCTCACTTTTGGTAATAGTCTTTGATTTTTCAATCTCACATTCATCACAAAAATGAATTCTCTGTTCGAATACAAGAGAAAGTATCTCTAAAATATCCTGAGAGAGATTGAAGCTGCAATGTTTGTGAAAGATAACTTGCTGTGGCGAAAGAGATATTAATCTGCTGAGCAATATATCCTCTTTGCTAAGGTTTAACTTTAAATTTTTTGATAACATTTCAAAAAACTCGTCTTTTACCTCTTTAAGTTCTTTGTCACATAGAATATACGCTTTTTCATTAGGCACTATGTGGACTAAATCTATTTTTGTATTTTGGATATCCAAAAAGTACTTTAACAAATTTACAAATTGGATATATTCTCTTTCTAAAAAGTACTTGCTTGCTGCATCTTCAATGATATTGTTTATGATTTTAAGATATTCCTTTAATCTAAAAGTCAAAAAGCCTTCAAAATTAAATTCAAAGTTATAATCAAGAAAGTCTAAAACCTTTTTAATTATCTCATATCTAATATTTGAAAACCCGCTGTTTTCAATTATCTCATCCACTCTTTTCCTACTCTCAAGCAAAATTTTTTCTTTTTCAACACTATCCAAAAAATAGAAGTTTTCATCCACCAACTTGCAGATCAGCTTTTCCTTTGTATAGTCAATTATTACATTGCATATAGCCGCCGCAATGAAATATTTTATTCTTTCATATGTGTATAAATCAAGGTTTTTCTTTATCTCCTCATCACTCAAAAATATTCCATAAAAGGTTATCTCTCCGCTCTGTCCTTGCTCTATTGAGAGTCCTTTTATATTTTCAAGTTCATCAAATTGTTTTTTTAATCTACTATATACAAAGAAAGGTTCTTCTGCCACTCCCACACTCAATATTTGCATCTTTTTCACATCCCTGAATAATATTCTTTGAGTAAAGAGACTATAATAAATATACCCGCAAAAATTCTTTTTAAGTATGCTCTTTTTGTTACTGCTGACACAAAGGAATGATCGAACCTATATCTGAAAGCTCAAAACCTTCTGCACACAAGCATTCAATTTTATATTTTTTTAGAAATTCTTTTATTTTGCTATAATCTGGATGCTTTGATATATCACCATTGAAAATTAAAACATCTTTGTCAATTAATCCCCCACAACCACCAATAAATCCATAGTTTAGACCCTCTAATTTTATAAATCCGGGTACTATTAAAAGTGCATCTATGTCATTTTCAAGAGCTTTTTTGTAAATTTTCTTGTCTGAGGTTATAATCGCCCTTTCGTTTATAATTAATATTGAACACTTTGAATATCCTTGGTTTACATGTATTTTCCTTAAGTTATCTTTTTCAATGTACTTTAAAATAATTTTATCAGTAAATCTAAAATTGTGAAAGACGAAGTTACCAATCCTTGCTAAATTATAACCAATGTCCTCAGGATACTTTTTAGATATATTCCTTTCACCAAATATTATATTGAATCCCAGCTTACAAAGTTCATCAGTAGTCTTCTTTGGCGAGTTGGGAGCGGCAAAGATCAAATCACTTTCATAGTGAAAATAAAATATATCCGGATGAGAAGAAATGGCATCATATACATCATTTGATTTTTCGCAAAAGATTGCTTCAATCTTTAAATCTTCTAACATATAGATTGTCTTATTATAAGCTCTTTTATCAAGCAAAACATGGGTCACTTTTCTACTTGGCAAATGAGGAAATTTTAGATATCTCAAGTTCTCATCTTCCCAATAAATTTATTCTTATAAAGTGGCACAACCAATATTATAGCAATTGCAGCTGATAAAATACCCTGCAATAAATTAAATGGAAGATTTACAAGTGCCGTTTTAAAACCAAATTGTAGGTCTCTATTAACATTTAATGCTGATGACACATATTTTAACACAAAAGCTTCTGCAAAAAAATAACCAACTGCCATCCAAATACCACTGAGTATGGTTGAGGTAATAAAACCAAGATTTTGATTTTTCCCTTTTTCTAACTTTTCAAAAATAAGACCACAAATATACCCTTCCAATCCTTTAATGATAAATGTAAATGGAGCATAGACTAAATAACCAGAAGCTATGTCTGAAAGAGCAGAACCAAAAGAACCTGATAAAAAGCCTATGCCCTTGCCAAACAAAATAGCTGCAAGCATAATAATAACATCACCAATATTAAAGTAGCCTGTTAACAATGGTATTTTAATTGTAAAGGTCAAAACAAAAACAGCGGCTATTAATATTCCTGAAAATACCCAAAACTTAGTTTTCTTGTCCATTTTTTCACCCCAATTATTAAAATTTTTCCCCACAACAATTTTACATCATAAAAAATAAAAATCAAAACACTGGTTACTAACTGTATCGATACAATATACCAAAAATAAGATAATTATACTGATGGCAAAGATAAGTAAAGCTGAGATTTCTGTTGTAGCTATTTAAAATATTGTATCACCATTTACTCAGTTAAAACCCTGATTTGTAAGCTCTTAAAACAAAAAATCCTACACCGCTCTTAGTTGGCGATGTAGGAACTATCATCTTTTTTTACATTATCTCAATTATATCTTTAATTATCTTTATAAACCTTTCTTCAACTGCCTTCGATACTTCAATTACCTCTTCATGAGAAAGCTTTTTATCTAAGATTCCAGCAGTCATGTTTGTTATACACGAAATACCAAAAACCTTAATTCCCATTTGTCTTGCGGCAATGACTTCTGGAACAGTTGACATGCCAACTGCATCAGCCCCCAGTATTTTGAGCATTCTTATTTCTGAGGGTGTCTCATATGAAGGACCCTTTAAAAACGCATACACCCCTTCTTTGTAGTCAACTCCGTTTTTTTTGTAAACATCTTTTGCTTTTTCAATAACATCTTTGTCGTATGCATATGTCATATCAAAAAATCTTTCGCCAAAATACTGAGCATCTTCACCAATTGCTGGATTTTCACCAGAAAGATTGATATGGTCTTTTATTACCATTAAATCCCCCGGTGATAAAAATTGTGATATCCCACCTGCTGCATTTGTCACAATTAGATTCTTTACCCCAAGCAAGCCTGCAACTCTTACCCCAAACACGACCTCTTCAATCTTGTATCCCTCATAAAGATGAAATCTCCCTTGAAAGGCTAAAACCTTTCTACCTTTGACATCTCCGAATATTAAGTTTCCTTTGTGTCCCTTTACTGTCGAGACAGGAAAATGAGGAATTTCAGAATATTTTAATACAATCTTATCCTCAATTGTCTCTGCAAACTCCCCAAGACCACTTCCTAAAATTATTGCAATCTCCGGAACTTGAGGTATTCGGCGCTGAATAAACTCAGTGGCTTCTTTGACCTTTTGGTAATACATAAAATCACCTCAATTTTTATAAAAATTCCAATTAAAATTATATCAAAATCTCTTTTAAAAAGCTCTTCCCATTTCGCAAGGCTTTAACTTTTAAATACTCAGCAATTGTCTGACCAATATCAGAAAAACTCTCCCTTGTCTCAAGATTATAACCTTTTTTAATTTTTTGCCCATATATCAATATTGGCACATGTTCACGTGAATGGTCTGTACTGGGGGTTGTTGGGTCACAACCATGGTCAGCGGTAATTATGAGAATATCGTCTCTCTCAAGCTTTTCAATAATCTCAGGAAGTCTTTCATCAAACTCAAGCAAAGCTTTTGCATATCCTATTGGATCATTTCTGTGTCCGTAAAGCATGTCATAGTCAACAAGGTTAGTAAATATAAGCCCATCTTTTACCTCATTCATTGCCTGCAGGGTTTTATTAACCCCGTCCATATTCCCCTCTGTATGAATACTTATACTCAAGCCTCTTTTTGCAAATATGTCTTCAATTTTGCCAATACCTACAACTTCAAGTCCTGCTTCTTTTACATTATCGAGCAGTGTCTCATAAGGTGGCTCAACTGCAAAGTCTTTTCTGTTATAAGTTCTGACAAAACTATTTCTGTCTTTTCCAATAAAAGGTCTTGCAATAACCCTTGCAACAAGCCATTTACCAACCAACATTCTTCTTGCTATTTCGCATATTCTATAAAGCTCATCAAGAGGAATAACATCTTCATGAGCAGCAATCTGAAATACAGAATCTGCTGAGGTATACACAATAGGATAGCCAGTTTTCATATGCTGCTCTCCAAGCTCTTTTATTATTTCAGTGCCAGATGTCACTTTATTACCCAGCACTTTTCTACCTATTTGTCTTTCAAACTCTTCAATAAGTTCCTCAGGAAATCCATTAGGAAAAGTTTTAAATGGCTCTTCTAAAACAACCCCTGCTATCTCCCAATGTCCTGTAATTGTATCTTTACCTTTTGACTTTTCCTTGCTCTTGCCAAAAACGCCAATCGGATTTGGATTTGGCGGTGTGCCTTTTATGTCTGTGATATTTCCTATTCCAAGCTTGTACATATTTTTGAGCTCTATGCCACCAACAGCATATGAAGTATTTGAAAGTGTATTGCTTCCCTCATCGCCGTATAATTTTGCATCCTCTAACTCACCAACTCCTACACTGTCAAGTACAATTAGGACTACCTTCATGATAGAAAATCCCCTTCCCAGAAAAGTAAAAATTCAGTTTAATCTTCTGAAACAATTGCAATACCAGAACTTGTACCAATCCTGCTTGCACCTGCTTCTATCATTTTAAGTGCATCTTCATAGGTTCTAATGCCGCCTGAAGCTTTTATCTTTATTTTGTCACCAACAACTCTTCTCATCAAAAGTATATCCTCATACTTGGCACCACTTTTGGAAAAGCCTGTTGATGTCTTTACAAAATCCGCTCCTGCCGCCATTACTATTTTACATGCTTCTATCTTTTGCTGGTCATTTAATTCAGACGTTTCAATAATCACTTTTACTATCTTATTTTTATACTCTCTTGCAATATCAACAATGCTTTTTATTTCTTCATATACATAGTCTACATTTCCTTCTAACAGAGCCCCGATATTTATAACCATGTCTATCTCATCCGCTCCATCTTCAAATGCTTCTCTCGCTTCAAATATCTTAGTTTTCATAGTAGTTGCGCCAAGAGGAAAACCTATCACAGTTGCAACCTTAACCGGTGAGTCTTTCAAATACTCCTTGCAAACCTTTATATAATATGGATTGATACAAACTGAGGCAAAAGAATATTGGATTGCCTCATCACAAAGCTTTTTTATGTCTGCATGAGTAGCATTTGATTTTAAAAGCGTGTGGTCAATAAATCTTGCGATCTCTTTCTTGGTCATTTTTAACCACTCCTTACAAAATTTTACATTTCGTATATTCCATCTTTTGTTATTTTAGCAAATATGACCTTTCTCTTCTCTACATATTCTTGTGAAAACATAAAAGCATCTTTAACATCTGATATGACCTCATTTAGTTTTCTTTCATTGTTGGCATAAATCCTTACATAAGGCTTGCCTTTTTCAATTTTGCTACCTATCTTGCCAAACAGCTCAATTCCAACTGAGTAGTCTATGATGTCTTCTTTTTTCTGCCTACCGCTACCAAGTTTTAAAGCAGCTATTCCAAGTTTTAACGCATCAATATCCTTTATATATAAATCTTCATTACATTTTAGTTCATAAACATATTTCGCCTGTGGTAAAAGTGAATAATCATTTACAATCTCAGGATTTCCACCTTGATTTTGAATAATCTCTTTGAACTTATTTAGTGCATAACCCTTTTCAATACTTTCAAGTAATCTTTCTTTTGCCCTTTCTCTATCTTTCTCAATACCTGACAAAATCATCATCTCTGTGGCAAATTCCATACAAAGATTTTTCAAATCTTCATGACCTTTTCCTTTTAACACCTCAATTGCTTCAATTACCTCTAACGAATTTCCTATCATTAAGCCAAGCGGTTGATTCATATCAGTTACATATGCCACTGTTTCCCTGCCAGCTAAATTACCAATTTCAACCATGGTTTTGGCAAGCTCTTTTGCATCTTCATAGCTTTTCATAAAAGCACCTTTTCCAAATTTGACATCAAGAATTATCTTATCTGCCCCTGCTGCTATCTTTTTGCTCATAATAGATGATGCAATAAGTGGAATTGACTCAACTGTTGCTGTAACATCTCTCAGAGCATAAATCTTTTTGTCAGCAGGAACAAGGTCTTTCGACTGTCCAACAATTGCTGCTCCAACCCTGTTGACTGCCTCAATAAATTCATCCTTAGATAGCTCTGTCCTAAATCCAGGAATTGACTCTAACTTGTCAATTGTGCCACCTGTGTGTGAAAGTCCTCTACCTGACATTTTAGCAACCTTTACTCCAACTGATGCTGCAAGAGGTATTAGTACAAGGGTTGTTGTGTCAGCTATTCCACCGCTTGAATGTTTGTCAACCTTTATACCATCTATTCTACTCAGGTCCACCATTTCACCTGACCGAGCCATTAGCATTGTAAAATGAGTAAGCTCTTCTTTTGTCATTCCGCGAAAATAAACTGCCATCAAAAAAGCTGCCATTTGATAGTCGGGAATCTCATCGTTTATATACCCATTTATTAGAAATTCTAATTCTTCCTTACTAAGTTCAAATCCATCTCTCTTTTGGCGTATAATTTCAGTTATCAACATCAAATCTCACCTTCTTAACTTTTCTTTAAAAATTTTATTTTGTGAACAATTTTAAAAGCTGCTCTATAACAAAAGCACCTAAGAAAATCCCAAAAATACCAACAACACCTGCCAAGGCATTTGGTGCAGGAATAGGTAGTTTGAGAATCTTAAATATTGCTCCAACTATAAAACCTGTAATAAGTGAAAGAAGTATTGCCTTCAACTCTTGTTTCCCCTCCTGAAAAATCATTTTGTTTGACATTCTATAAATCAAAACCATAGGGTAAAAGTTCTTTCGCATTAGTCTCAATAATTTTAGTCATATCAGAGTTTGAAAGATATATTGTAGCATCTTTTGCAAGCTCAAATATTACCTGTCTGCATGCACCACAGGGTGAAATAGGCTCATTTTGAGGGCCGATGATAAATATAGTTTTAATATTCTTATCCCCTTCTGAAACTGCCTTAAAGATAGCCACTCTCTCAGCACAAATTGTTAACGAATATGAAGAATTTTCAATGTTGCAACCTGTATATATTTTTTCGTTTGATGTCAACACTGCAGCCCCAACTTTAAAGTTTGAATAAGGAGCATATGCCTTATTTTGTGCTTCTTTTGCTAAATTTAAAATACTGCACAATGTATCATCAAACTTTTCCAAGTACTTCATCTTTTATACCCTCTTTCTTACGATGTAAAATCTAAATTTTTTGGGAGAAAAGTAATTTGAAGAATACAGTATAGGAGTATCGTTTTGGTCAAAGTGTACCTGGTCAAGCAAAAGTACAACATCATTTTTTTCAAGATTGAGTTTTTTATACACTCCATTCTTCTCAGCAAGCATTGGAATTATATCAGAGATTGCATATGCAATATATATCCCCAAATTATCATTTAAATAATCAAAGAGAGATTCTCCCTTAAATTCAAATTTATCATCAAAAAGCTTGGCAGGAAGTCTATCAACACAGTATACTACTGGAGTACTGTCGGCAAGTCTTACACGCTCTATCTTTATAATCTCTTCATTTTGAGCAATTTTCAACATATGTGCTTCTTTAACATTTGGATTTGTCCTTGTAATTATGACATCTTTTGTATGTGGCTTATATCCTTGCTTTTCCATAAGCTTTGTTATGCTTTGTAGCTCTTCCATACCTGTTTGCAAAATTGGCCTTGAGGCAACAAAAGTGCCTATTCCATGTTTTCTAACAACATACCCTTCTTCTTCCAATATTCTCATTGCCTCTCTCAAAGTAGCTCGGCTGACCCCAAAAAGTTTTGCAAGTTCTATCTCAGACGGAAGCTTATCCCCTTCTTTGAATTTTTCTTCGACAAGGTGCTTCAACTTTCGCAACACCAATTCATACCTGGGTGGATAACCAATACTCTCTACATTCTCCACAGTCCACCCACTCCTTTCTCTTATTTTTTAGGTCTGTAAGGGATACCATCAGCTGCTGGTGCAATGCTCTTGCCGCCTATACCAATCAGTGCTAAGATTGTAACTACATAAGGTAACATCATAATAATGTTTTTTGAAATCGAAGACTCTTGCAATGTGTAGCTCAAGGCTGTTGCAAAACCAAACAAAAGTGATGCTAAAAATGATCCTACAGGTGTCCACTTACCAAAAATCATGGCAGCCAAAGCTATATAACCTCTTCCTGACGACATCTCAGGTGAAAAACTGTTCAAAACACCAATTGATAGATAAGCACCACCAAGTGCTGAAAATGCCCCGCCCAGAATAACGCCTAAGTATTTCATCTTTACAACATCGATACCTGCTGTCTCGGCAGCTTCTGGATTTTCGCCCACAGCTCTAAGCCTCAAACCTATGGTTGTCTTGAACAAGAACCACTGGCTAAGTATTATCAAAACAAACATTATATAAACCATCACATTTTGTCCGCTCAATATCTGTCCAATTACAGGGATTTTATCTATCGCAGGTATTCTAACATCAGGAAGTTTGGGTGTGTCAAAAGGTGTTCCTTCAGGACCATATATAACATTAAAAAGATAAGCAGTGATACCAGATGCAAATATATTAAAAGCCATACCAAGAACTATCTGGTTTGCATACATTTTTGCAGCTGCCCATGCAAACACATATGCTACTAAAATACCAGAGATTACTCCCGCTAAAAGTCCAAGCCATGCATTGTGAAAGTATGCTGAAAATGCAACAGAAACAAATGCCGAAATTAGCATTATTCCTTCCATAGAAATATTGACAACACCAGCTCGTTCTGAAAAAGTACCGCCAATTGCCGGAAGTGCAAGCGGTACTGCCATTGCAATGGTTGACGCCCATAAATATGGATTTGTGAAAATACTGAGTATATTCATCTTACTCTTGACCCCCTACTGGTTGCAACTTTGTTTTTCTGGCTTTAATCTTTTCCATAATAATCCTGTAAAGTTCTTCAATTGCAATAAAGAATATTATAAGCCCAACCACAACGTCAGCAAGCTGTCCAGAGATATTTGTTTGCATCTGCATCTCCTGGGCACCTGTTGAAAGTCCTGCCAAAAAAAGTGCTGCAATTACAACACCAATTGGATTGTTATTCGCAAGAAGTGCAACAACTATAGCAGTATAACCATACCCTGATGTAAAACTATCATATAGTCTGTATTGTACGCCCATTATCTGAACAGCACCAGCAAGACCAGCAAATGCGCCTGAAAGTCCCATAGCCAAAACAAGTTTTTGTGCAACGTTCATGCCAGCATACTTTGCAGCTTTGATATTAAACCCTACTGCTCTGAGTTCGTAACCTAATGTTGTTTTGTACATGAGAATATAAACCACCACAACTGCCAGGATTGCAATGAAAAGTCCACTTGATAGCTGAGTATTTGGTACCAAAGTACTCAGTTTTGCGCTGTTTTGAATCACTGGTGATTGAGGTATTGTCCCTTTGTCCATCATTGGCCCGCCTTCTAATAGATAGTGGCTAAAATAGATAGCTATGTAGCTCATCATCATAGTTGTAATAACCTCATGAGCACCTGTGTAAACCTTTGCAAGCCCAGGAACAACTCCACCCCACAGTGCACCTGCTATCATAGCACACACAATTATTAGGGGAATGTGTAAAAACCATGGAAGACCCTTTATTTGGTACCCAAGATAAGTTGCAACAATTGCGCCTATCCAAAACTGCCCTTCAGCACCAATATTAAAAAGCCCCGAAGAAAATGCTATGGCAACACCGAGTCCAGTTATTATGAGAGGTATTGCGTTTGTCAGGGTTGTTGCAAAGTTCATTAAGTTCCCATATGCTCCACTAAAAAGAGCGATGTATGCATAAATAGGATTTTGTTTTGCTGTGATTAATATTACTATCCCGCCTACAATCATGGATATAAAAATAGCAATAAGTGGCATTAAAATACTCTGCAAAACCTTTTTTACCATCACCGTTTAGGCCTCCTTCTTTTTCTTACCTATCATCAAAAGTCCTATTTGTTCTTTTGTTGCGTTTTTGCTGTCTATAATATCCATAATTTCTCCAGAATACATTACAGCAATCCTGTCAGACAGGTTCAAAATCTCATCAAGCTCTAATGAAACAAGCAATATAGCTTTGCCACTGTCTCACATCCATTCCTCTTGTTGGCTGAACGGCAATTAAAAGGTCCGGACTGCTTGAAAACTCTCTTGCCAAGATTACCTTTTGCTGATTGCCACCTGAAAGGTTCTTTGCAAACAGTTTGTAATCAGGTGGACGTACATCAAATTCATGTATAAGCTTATCAGCCTCTGAGATTATTGCTTTATAATTTAAAAAACCCCTATTAGAATATGGTTTTTTATAATACCTTTTAAGGACAATGTTTTCTGCCACTGTAAAGCTCAAGACAAGCCCATCCTGCTGTCTATCTGCAGGAATATAAGCAATCCCTTTTTCGTAACGTTTGCGGGTGGGAAGATTTTGAATCTCCTGTCCATTGAAAATTATTCTCCCTGTTGATGAAATAAGACCAACAATAGCTTCTACAAGCTCATTTTGACCATTTCCATCAACACCTGCTATACCTAAAATTTCTCCTCTTCTTATTTCAAAACTCACATTCTTGACCTTTTCAACCCCATTTTTCAGCTTTACAGAAAGATTTTCAACCTTCAGTACAGTTTCACCTAACTTTGGTAAACTTTTTTCAACAACAAGTTTGACTTCTCTACCAACCATCAAGTTTGCAAGTTCCTGTTCGTTTGTTTCTTTTGTGTTCAAGGTTTTAATTGTCTTTCCTCTTCTCATAACAGTAACTCTATCTGAAATTTCCATAACCTCATCAAGCTTATGGCTTATAAACAGTATTGATATTCCCTGGGCTTTAAGGTTATTTATAATTTTAAAAAGCTCTCTTGTCTCTTGAGGTGTTAGCATTGCTGTTGGCTCATCAAGTATTAAAAGCCTTGCATCTCTATAAAAAGCCTTTAATATCTCCACTCTTTGTTGCATACCAACGCTCAAATCTCCGACCTTGGCCTTCGGATCAATTTCCAAATTATATTTTTTCGAAATTTCAAGAATTTTCTTCTCTGCTTCTTGAACATTAAATCTAAAACCTTTTGGCTCAAATCCCAAAACAATATTTTCAGCCACCGTAAACACAGGTATCAACATAAAATGCTGATGAACCATCCCTATTCCTTTTTCAATTGCTTCATGTGGTCCTTTGACCTCAAGTTTTTGCCCCTCAAAATATATCTCTCCCGAATCAGGGGCGTAAAGCCCATAAATGATATTCATCAAAGTAGATTTCCCTGCTCCATTTTCCCCAAGGATAGCATGTACTTCACCTTTTTTGACATCTAAACACACATTATCATTTGCTTGGATATTACCAAATCTTTTAGAAATACCTTTTATCTGTAAAATGTACTCCATATCATGTCCCACCTGTCTTTATATTCTTTTTATTATTTCAATGATAACTTTTTTTAGCTTTTCTATATTTTCAGAAAACACTCTTAAAACCTCTTCATGTGAAACAGGTTTTATATTCGGGTCATCTTCTAAGCCAGCATCATAGTCTGTTACAAGAGTTATATTTAAATACTTTATTCCAAGCTCATTTGCCAAAGCTACCTCAGGATACTGAGTCATTCCAATAACGTCAAATCCCATCTTGGAATACCATCTGCTCTCTGCTAAAGTAGAAAATCTTGGTCCCTGAATAACTACACATGTACCTTTTTTGTGAAATCTAAAACCAAGTTCTTCTAAAACCTTGATTGCAATTTCTCTCATCTCTGGGTCATATGGATGAGCCATTGAAGTATGTCTTACATTCCCAATATCTGAAAATGTGTCATCACGTCCCCACGTTCTGTCAACAAATTGGTCAACAATTACAAAATCACCTGGCATAATCTCTTTTTTCAAACTTCCACATGCCGTTGTTGAAATAATTTTATCAACTCCAAGTTCTTTTAATGCATATATATTTGCCCTATATGGCACTTTATGAGGAGGGTAAATATGTGTTTTACCATGCCTCGGAATAAACGCCACTTCCTTTCCTTCTACTTTTGAAATTGCTATTTTATCACTTGGTTTGCCATATGGGGTTTCAATCTCTATCTCTTTAACATTTTCCAAAAAAGAGTAAAATCCAGAACCACCTATTATTCCTATCATATGGATTAGAACTCCTTTCTGTTTAACTCCTTATTCAGTATATTACTGAAAGGCCTGCTGTAAGATTATTCCCTGCCCAGCAGGCCTTTGAAAGTTACACAATATTATTTTACTTCTGTTGGTATCTTTATCTTACCAGCTTTTATATCAGCAATTACTTTATTTATCTTGTCGCTCACACTCTTTGGGACACCTTTCATGAATGGAGCAAGTCCAACACCGTTGTTCTTAAGTTCAAAATAAACAATACCACTCTTAAACTTACCGTCCAATGTATCTTTTATAATGCTATATGTTGCAACGTCAACTCTTTTCATCGCAGAGGTCACAACAGTGTTTGGTGCAACATAGCTTTGGTCTGAGTCAACACCAATTGCATAAACTCCCTTTTCTTTTGCAGCCTGGATAACACCAAGACCTGTCTGACCCGCAACCTGGAACACAAAATCCGCGCCTTGTGCTATCTCAGAAAGAGCTACCTGTTTACCTGAGGCTGGGTCGTCAAATTTACCAGTGTATTTGATTATAACTTTTGCTTTTGGGATCTCACTCAAAACACCAGCTTTAAACCCTGCAATGTACCTATCAACCGGCGGAATTTTCATACCACCTACAACGCCAAACACGTTCTTTCCAGTTGTCTTTGCAAACTTTTCCTTTTCAAGCGAAGCAACAGCAACACCTGCCAAATACCCAGCTTGTTCTTCCCTGAACATTGCCGAAACCACATTTGGAAGATCTGAAATCTCAGAGTCGATAATCAGGAACTTTGTCTTTGGAAACTGTTTTGCAACTGTAACAACTGCATCGTGCATCATAAAACCAACTGCAATGACCAAGTTATAATTTGCTTTCGCAAGCTTCTGTAGATTCGGAATGTAGTCTGTCATCTGCTTTGACTGAATAAGGGTTGTTTTGATTTTTAGTTCCTTCTCTGCCTTCTTCATTCCCTCATATGCCGATTGGTTAAAACTTCTGTCATTGACACCTCCAACGTCTGTAACAAGCCCTACCTTGAAATTGGCATTTGACATTGAACCACTTGCCTTGTTCCATGAAACATTTAAGCTCAACAATAGCGCTGCAATTACAACCAGACTCAAAACCCCATATAACTTTTTCTTCATAAAAAACAAACCCCCTTTTTAATTTTTAGATGTTAGACATCTAACATCTGACATCTGACATTTTTATTTTATAGCTTTTGTTCAAAAAAGTCAATATGAAAATTTATAAATTTGTGGATTATAATTATAAAAGGCTGCCTCTGAATAGCAGCCTTTTGCCATAATTATTGTTTTACATATACAATTCTTTTACCCTGTTGTGAGCCATATACTCTAATGTATCATCTAATTTCTGAAATTCTGAGCTATCTAAAGCATACCTTCTTTCAAGAGCTTTTTTGAGCATAAAGTCTGCAATATGCGGATTTTTAGGAAGAATAGGTCCGTGCAAATAAGTGCCTATAACATTTTTATAAATTAGCCCCTCAAACCTATCCTTTCCGTTGTTGCCAAAACCTTTTAGGACTTTACCAAAAGGTTGATAACTATGATATGTCCTACCACCGTGATTTTCGTAACCTACTACTGTTTTTGGATAAACATCTATGGTTGTCTCAATAACTATATTCCCAATTAGTCTTTTGCCTTCAGACTTAGTATAAAAGTCCAATATTCCAAGTCCTTTTATTACATTTTGGTTTGCATCAATATAAGCCTCTCCTAAGAGCTGATACCCTCCACAAATTGCAAGCAGGCAAACTCCATCCTCAATCAAATCCTTTAGCAAATCTTTTAAGTTTAGCAAATGACTATACATAATTCCTTGCTCTCTGTCAGATGCCCCTCCAAGTAGAATTATATCTGCAGTTTTTAAAATGTCCACGTTAGAATTGAAGCTATATTCAACTATATTTGCTTTTATACCTCTCCATTCACATCTTTTCTGTAGCGTAATGATATTCCCTCTATCACCATATAAGTTTAAAGCTTCTGGAAACATATTCACAATGTTTAGTTCCAAATTAATCACCTCACGGTTTTTTCAAATTCTCTACTATTTTCTTGGTCTTAAACAAAGCTGTGTATGTGGGAAGAATGTAAATCTTCTCAACTCCTTCTAACCTAATTACTTTTTTCAAATCTTTTTCAAAATCAATAAACTCAAAGTCTTTTAGTTCAAAACTACTGTATTTAACTCTCAGCGCCATATCCTCTTTTCTTTTACCACCAAAAAATAAAGCCTTAATATTTTTAATTTCACTTAATATGTCAAAATCAGCATCCCAAATCCATGAGACATCTTTGCCATCAGCAGCGTTGTCATTGAGAATAAAAACAATTGCTTTTGGGCAAGGGTCTTCCGCTATTACCTTAAGTGTCTCACTCATACCAATTGGATTTTTGACAAGAGATATTACTACTTTTTTATCATATGCTTCCACTTCTTCCATGCGACCAAGTTTGTTTGTAAAAGTCTCAACACGTTCTTTTATTTTATCCGTTTCTATCTCCAGTAACATAGCTACAGACATTGCTGCACAGACATTGTAAAGGTTATAAATGCCTCCTATTTTCCATCTAATATCTTGAATTTTTATGCCATTTTCTCTATCCACAAAGTCAAATACAAAACTGTCACCTTTAGCCTTTATATTCGTGATTAAAAATCTACTTTCAGGGTTTTTATATCCGCACTGAGAACAAACGTATTTTCCAAGATGTCCAACATTATAAAACGTATACTCAAGCTGGTTATTACAAACTGGGCAAAACCGTGAATCAAGTGTAACATTTGCTAACCTGCTGAGCGCATTTTCATCAACACTATAAAAAACCTTCTTTTCACCGCTGTAACTTGCTAAATTTGGGTCGTCTCCATTTATAACTGCCAAAGCACCATTTATATGACTCAAGATAAGCTCTTTAACCCTGTCAAGCTCACCATACCTGTCAAGCTGGTCTCTAAAAACATTTGTTGTTACAAATATATTCGGTTTTAAATCTTTTGTAACAACAGGAAGTGAACCCTCATCAACTTCAAAACAGGCTATGTCATAGTCTTTTTTAAGATTATTAATAAATGCACTAACTATCCCATTTACCATGTTAGAGCCTTTCAGGTTTGAAAGAATGGTTTTGTGAGGACTTATTATCCAGTTTATAAGGTTGTTAGTTGTAGTTTTGCCATTTGTACCAGATACAATTATTTTAAATTTACATCTTTTGTCAATCTCTTTTAAAATATCTGGGCAGATTCTATAGGCAATCTTGCCAGGTGCACTTGTTGCATCTTTTTTCAAAAGTCTCAGCAAAAATCTTGCAGCTTCTCCTGCAAAAATAGCCAAATAAAGTTTAAATCTTTTCAAAGTTTATTCATCCCCTTGTCCACAAGTACTTCATAAAGATAAAAAGCAAGGCTTTGCCTTGCTAATCTCCCCCTATCTTAAGCACGGGGATGTGCTTTTTGATAAACCTCTTTTAGTTTGACATTCGCAACCTGAAGATATCTCTGGGTAGTTGAAATATCAGCATGCCCAAGCATTTGCTGGACAGCTCTCACATCTGCTCCATTTTCAATTAGGTGTGTTGCAAAAGAATGCCTCAATATATGCGGAGTTATTTCTTTGTTTATACCTGTAAGATTAGCATAGAACTTCACAATTTTCCAAAATCCTTGCCTTGTCATCCTTGCTCCGTTGAAGTTCAAAAAAAGAGCCTCTTCCTCTTTATTTCTTGCAAGGTATGGTCTTGAGTGGTTCAAGTATTTTTCCACTGCCTCAATTGCATACGAGCCAATTGGAATTACCCTATCTCTTTTTTTATTTTTGCATATAATATAACCATGTTCAAGGTTGATGTCAGAAAGATTAAGACTAATCAGCTCACTTACCCTGATGCCTGTTGCGTATAAAAGCTCAAGCATTGCTTTGTCCCTTATACCTTTTATATCATCTTGGCGGGGACAATTTAAAAGTTTCTCTACCTCATCTTTTGTCAAGATTTGTGGTGGTGTTTTTTCGAGCTTAGGCGGGTCAATCTCTATCTTACCTATGTTCACAATGTTTTGTTCTTTTAAAAATTCATAAAACACCTTCAGCGAAACAATTGCTCTTGCTATTGTGCTGTTTGACTTTCCGTCTTTTTGCATATTGATAATATATGTTATTATTGTAGCCTGTGACGTATCTTCAATCTTTATACCGATGTTATCTAAAAACTCTATGTATTTTTTTATATCTCTCAAATAAGACATGACTGTATTTTGTGAAAATTTCTGTTTTTGGCATAGATAAACATAAAAAGCTTCTACTATCTTCATCTATTTCCAAATCCCCTCTGTTATAAATTCCGCTAATTAATTTGAAGACTTCAGATTAAACTGCATGCAAATCTTGAGACAACAGAGTCTATTACCACCATACCACATATTAATAATACCACTATTAAACCTACCACAATATTAAATCTTTTTTCAAATTTGAACAATCTATCCTTAACTACAAAGTTGGTAAATGAGTACAGAATAAGTATAATCAAAAATATTAAAACAATCAATTCTTTTAGTAATATATAGGTGAAAAAGAAACCTATAGCATGAAATTTGTAAATGCTAAAAAAAGTAGCTATTGTCAATCCAAACCCAAATCCTTTTAAAATAACCATGCCTATATTTAAAATTTGTAAGTATTTACTTAAATTTGATAGTCCCCATATTATAAGATATAACAAAACTGTAACTATTGAAAAAAAAGTTACATTATCCCAGTATAAATTATTAGAATTCTTTGCACTACTAATTGAAAGTATTATAAAGTTTTTGAGTTCATCCTTTTGAGCTTGGCTGAGCAAAAAATAAAAGTTTATCCCGACAATGAGGCTTCCTAAGTAAAGTGTTAAAATAAACAAAAATAGTAATTTTATCTTTTTCCTCATCTTTTTGATTTTCACCTTTATTTATAGTAAAATAATATGTCAAGTCAAAGTCAATTATTACCTATCAATGATAAAACATATCCTTTAGACTTAAAATACAGATAATTTACGCTTTTGCATAGCTCATTTATAAGTTTTTTATTAATCTTTAATGTTACCTTTCCGCCATATAACTTCAAAATGGTCTCATCATACTTAAAGAGAACCTTAATCATAAACTTGTCTTCTGGCAAGAAAGCTTGTTTGCGAAACTCAACTGTCAAAAAAAGAATAAGAAAAATCATCAAAAGCAGCAATATACCCACTCTTGCTGCCCTGACAAAGTATTTATACTGAAGGTATCTTTTGTATCTACTTCTTCTCAAAAATTTCACCTTCCCATAATAGTGTCATCAAGAGCCTTTGCAACAATCTTGCAACTTCTCAAAGCCTCATTAAGTGTATTCCCATTACTACCAATCTCAATTATCAATGCATATGGTGAAATATGCTGGTTATATCTTGCTGCTGAAATATTTATTGGTCTTGTAATTTGCGGACAAATTTTCATGAGATTTTTTTGTAAATGAACTGCAAATGTGAGGTTCTGCCGCCAAAAAGGATGGTAAAGGCCAAGCTTGTCTGTTCCCACAACAATCATAACCTTTGCCATTTCTTCTCCAAATGCAACTGTTGAGACTTTTATTTTTTTAGAGCCATCTCCTATTGCATCTCTGTGCAAATCTATGAAAATTTTTATATCAGGATGTTCTTTTTTATATTTTTCAATTACCTTCAATGACCTTGAATAAGAACCTTTATATTCAGGATAGTCATTTATGTCCTTGCTGTGATAAACCTTGTAACCATAGTCTCTTTCAAGAATTCTTTTGAGCTCTTCCCCCACTCTTACCACATTGTAGTTAAAATCTAAGGTTCTATCACTGGTTCCACGGGTGTAAATAAGATTTTTAGAGGGGTTCTCATAGCTTTCAGTTGTATGTGTGTGATAAATAAGAATTGAGGGTTTTATTCCACCATAAATCTTAAATTTTGTGTTAAGAAACTTAGTAATATCTATTCTATATTCTGTTTGATTCATAACCTCAATGTTGTAGGAAATAGAGCTATTTGACTGAATATTCTTTAGATATTTTTGAAACTCTATATTCTCATAAGCCTCATTCTCTACAGAGGCTTCAGAATTTTCTCTCTTTTCTTGGTCATAATTTATTATAATAGCGTTGTCTTCATAAAAACTTTGCTCATCAAAGGTTTGAGTTCTATCAAAAGAAGCAAAAAGTGGATGAAAAAACCCTATCAAATTTTCAATTTTAATTAAATTATTAATATCTGTTTTGTTTGCCAAAAAAGGTGTGTTAAAAACAATTAGTTGTTTAGAATATTTGAAGCAAAGATTTACTAACTCCCTATTCGAAAAAATAAACTTATTTACCAAAAGTTCTACAACCAATAATATGGCAATAAATGTAAAATACCAAAATCTTTTCAAATCAATAACCTTCACCATTAATACATATCCCCTCAAAAGCCTGAGATAAAAACTTTCTTGTAAAATCTCTATTCACATAAAAAAGAATTTATTCCTTCTTGGTAAAAACCTCAATTGACATATCTAAACTGGTCATTCTCTTTCACTTCTGGATGAATTGCCATATTTATACCATCAGAAATTACTGTAGAGATATTCTCAACAATTCTGTCTATGTCTTTGGGGGTGACAAATAAATTTCCATAATATGGGAATATAACCTCTTTGATTAGATTAAACCTATCTTCATCAGGTATGCTCTCAAGAAGCAAGTACAAAGGCGAAGATCTCTCTGTTTCATTTTTGAGTCTTTCAAGTAAAAGGTCTATTGCATCATTTGCAATAATTGCAGCGTCAACAACCATAGGAACACCTATAGCAACAACCGGAACACCCACCGTCTGCTGTGTAATACCTTTTCTTTCATTTCCAATTCCTGAACCGGGGAAAATGCCTGTGTCTGCTATCTGTATAGCTGTTGAGATTCTTTCAAGTCTGCGTGATGCCAAGGCATCAATGGCAATTATCAAATCAGGATGGATTTTCTGAACAATCCCTTGAATTATCTCACTTGTTTCAATTCCAGTAATACCCAAAACACCCGGAGAAATGGCACACACAGAACGAATACGTCTGTCTTGGACTTTTTCAGGTACAAACTCAAATAAATGACGTGTAATTAAAACCTTTGAAACAACTTTGGGTCCCAGTGAATCAGGTGTCACGTTCCAGTTGCCAAGACCAACAACAAGGATGGTACTTTTTTGAGATAAACTCATTAAGCTTTCTAACTCATCAGCCAATATCTTTGATACCTTTTCTTGTACTTCAAAATCCTCATCGCGCAAGCCATCTGCTTCAATTGTAATATAGTTTCCCATGGGCTTTTGCAAAATTGCTTCGCCTTTGACTGAGTTTATTTTCACTTTGGTTACCTTTATTTTGTCATCAAACTCTTTTCTCTCTTCAACCTCAACACCTTCAATTTCTCTTCCTAAACCTTTTTGGACAATTTCTCTTGTCTCAAGTGCAAGGTCTGTATGAATTTTAAACATTACCCGCTCTCCTTTACAAAAACTTTCTTCTGAAATATTATTATCAACACTTTCGAAATTATTAAACCTTAAAAACATTTCAAAAGGGAACTGCAGCAAAATGTTTTGCCACAGTTCCCCCTTTTTTTAAAAAGGGGTTATTGCTTTTCTTTCAAGGCCCTTTCTGCCATCTCTATAGCTTTTCTGACGATGTTACCACAGTCGCGCGATTTGACTTCTCCCCAACCATACTTTGTGACTACGTCATACACTCCAAGTTCTTTTGCTATCTCCATTTTAAGTTCTTCTGACATAACTTTTTGCCTTGTCAAGCCAATAACCCCCTTTGCGGTTTTGTCACCGCAATCTTTAATATACCCAAGAAAATATCTTTTTTATTAATACATTTTTTACATTGACAAGATACCATTTGGGTCTTTTATTATCTCTAAGATATTTTCTTCTTTACCTGTAATTGCATTAATATAGTCTGCAAAATATTTTCTATCATATTTTCCCATAAATTCATATGTGAAAACCTCTCTGCCTGACTCAAGTGGAATTACACTTAGCGACACACTCTGAACATCAAAGTTTTGGCTCATAAGTTTTCTTGCTTGTGCTTCAGTTATTGTTGGTTTTGGAATTTTCCTGTTAGTATGAGACATATAGTATGCTGTTGCGTCAAAACCAACCACTTGTCCTGTATCAAGCGCTATTCGCACCTTAACCATGTCAGGGTATATCTTTACACCATTTTGCTGGTAGATATAGTTTATAAGTGCTGTGTTGTCTTGTTTTAGATAAAAAGTATCTACCATGTTGGTAAATCCTTTGCTCTTTAAAAATTTCAAAGCATTTTCTTTGGCCTTTGAAACGCCAATCTTTGGTGCAGAAGTAGCTCTGTTGTCAATCATCCAAATAACTTTGCCACCTTTTTTAGAAACTGCTATTGTGATGGATCTATCTCTTGCCCTTCTGTCAGGGATTACTTCAAAATTAAAGGTTTTAATTTTATCACCTGAAAGCCCCAAGTAGCTAATCATGTCAGCCCTTTTGATATTCAAAAAGTCAAGTGCAATTCTCTTTGCCTCATCTCTACTGATGGTATTTTCAGGAAGTCCTCTTGGCACCTGTCTTGCAATATGGTCGGAAAAAGGTCCATCATATATTAGCGTTGGATAGTCTTTAAAACCTGCTTCAATTGCAAGCATCCGACTACTGGTGACATCTTGGCTAATCTTTCTAAACCTTGATGTTCCAACTGTTCTGACCTCACCCCATCTAAGTCTTCCCTGGCTTATTTCAATTGCAAGTTCATTTAAGTTTTTGCTGAGTTTGTCAGCATAGCTGCGAAGTTTTGCAAGTTGTGTTCTTTGTTCTTTGGTTTCCTTTTTGCCGTTCATAAGTTGCTTAGAAAGCGAAAAACTCAAATCTCCAACCTGGGTTAGATATTTTGCTGTTCTCTCAAGTGCAACGTTGTTCTCAATTGGAAGCTGACCAAGGTTTTCTTGGGCAGCAAAGGCATTTCGCCAAACCTCTGTATATAAAGTTGCTCTTTGGCTATCATCGCTTGATACTTCAACCTTTGACAAAAGTGCCTGGATATTTTGAACATATCCCACCATATCAAAAAAGGCCCTGTGCCACATATTAGTAAGGTAATTGTGATAGTTCGCTTTACCTCGATACTGATTTACTCCCCAAAGAGCTACAATCACTAAAACTCCCATTACAACTGCCATAATACTCCAAAGTCTTACACTCTTAAGTCTTTCTCTCAATTCTTTATATCCGCCTAAAATACTCAAAGCAAAATCACCTCTTTAAGTTTAATAAAATTCAAATCCATTGCTTTTAAATCAGTTACTTTGCAAATCTGTGTTTACCAATTACAAGCACAACTTTTCTACTCCATATCCATTTGTTTGTAGTCTTTGCAGGATTGTAATAATAAATACAGCCGTTGGTAGGATCCCAGCCATTTAGCGCATCTCTTGCAGCTTTTAATGCAGTTGGTTCGAGTTTTGCATTAATTTGTCCATCTGACACACACGTAAAGGCACCAGGCTGATAAATTACACCACTTATTGTCTTTGGAAAACCAGGGTGCTTTGTTCTATTGATTATAACCGCTCCAATTGCTACCTGACCAATATATGGCTCACCTCGTGCCTCACCATTTATAACTCTTGCCAATAAATACAAATCTTTGTTCTGATAATTTGTTGATGCTTGCGTTGCAAGAGAATCCTGCTGAACTTCTTTTTCACTTCTCTCAAGGGCTTTTTCAAGTCTTTTTTCAATTTTTTCATCATTTGCCCTTTTAATATCATAAATAAACTTTGCAGAGGAGATACTTAAGAGAAATCCTATTATCAACAAGATAATGAAAATGGTATATTTTTGCAGTAATTTGATCATCTTTCCAAAACCCCCAAGTCAAAAATCTTTTTAAAATTATTTTTTGTAAGCTTGTTTTTATTATTCAGTTTTGTGATAGAATAAATTTAAAATTTAAGTTTTCAAAAGAGAAAATGAGGTAAGAGAAAACATGAACATTTTGATATTGAGTCTTGATGCTGGTGGAGGACATCTTGCTGCTTCAAACGCACTAAAAACTGCATTTTTACAGAAAGACCTACAAGCTAAGGTTGAGATTGTAGACACCCTTAAGATTATAAGTCCAATACTGGATAAGCTGGCCATTGGAACGTATTTAAAAGCTATTAAAACAGTTCCCTTTATATACGGTCTTGTTTATGATTCAACAGACAAAGACCCGCCTACACGCTTTAGCAAGACACTTTACGAAAAGTTTTACTTTGCATTTTATAAGCTTTATAACATAATCTCTGAACTAAACCCTGATGTAATAATTGGAACTCATCCATCACCAGTTGATATGGTAAGCCAGCTAAAAAAACGTGGAAACATAAATGTCCCTATAATCAGCATAGTTACAGATTTTACAATACACCCTTACTGGATTAACGAGTATGCAGACTATATAATTGTCCATCATGAGAATTTGGTTTATGAAGCAGTCAAGAAAGGAGCTCTTGAGAGAAAGGTAATACCTCTTGGTATTCCCATTAATCCCTCTTTCTCAATAAATTATGAAAAAAAACAAATCTTATCTGAATTAAATTTGGAAGACAAACCAACAATCTTAATTATGGGTGGAAGCCTTGGTCTTGGAAACATTGAAGATATAGTGGAAAAGGTATGTCACATATGTGATGAGAGCTATCAAATAATTGTTGTTACTGGAAAAAACAAAACATTAAAGAAAACTTTGGAGGAAAGAGATTTTGGAAGAAAGGTAGTTGTATTTGGTTTTATCAATTTTATAGACAAGCTTATGGCAATAAGTGACATCTTGATTACAAAGCCTGGCGGTCTTACTTGTGCTGAAGCACTTTCTCGTAAACTTCCAATGATCTTGATATCACCAATTCCAGGGCAAGAAGAGAGAAATACCTTTTACCTTATAAACAATGGTGCTGCTGCCTATGTAAGAAATATTGAAAGCTTTGATATAGTTTTTAACCAAATAATAACCAACCCTCAAAGGCTTGAACACATGAAGATTGCCTGCTCATTTTTAGCAAAGCCAAATTCATCAAATGACATTGTGGAATTTATAAGGGGAAGGGTAGGCTAAAACGCCCCCATTCCCCTCTTTATACAAATTTTTTTATTGTAGCTGTGGCAAAAATTTTGCTGGGTTTTGGTTCTCACCGTTGTATAAAATCTCAAAGTGTAAATGTGGTGGGTCCATATATTCTATATTAGAGCTTGTCCCCACCTCACCAATCTTTTGCCCTTGCCTAACTATATCTCCAACTTGAACATATTTCAAATCTTTCAAGTTAAAGTATTTTGAGATATATCCATCACTATGGTCAATAACAACGTACTTTCCATAAAGAGGGTCTTCGCCTAAGTCAATTACAGTACCATCAAAGCAAGCTTTTACATCACTTCCTTCTTCTGCTTGAATATCAATGCCTGAATGTTCTGTCCATTCATCTAAGGTTTTAGAGTACACCAGTGATTGGTCAGAAAACTCTCTGATTATCTTGCCAGAAACAGGGTATATAGGCTTGAACACAAGAGGATTTATTACTTCTATCTCGTCTGCTAAGCTATTTATTTCTTGATTTTTCTTGGCAGTTGTATTAGTATTTTGCTTCATATACTGTTGTTTATTAGCATTATTTGTAGCGCTATTCTTATTTGTCAAAGAGCTTTCATTCTTTTTCGACCTGTAAGCTGCGTTTGAGTTATGAGTACTCTGGGCATTAGCTCCTATTTTCTTTTGAGATACATTTTTATTTTCTGTTTTTTCAGTTGTTGCAGGGGTATTTTTTAATTTATCTTGTTTTGTTACTTCTTGTGTGCCAACTTGTGGAATGGGAGCAGAGGCATTGCTACGGTTCAGGCTTACATTGTTGGTTTGCTTTTCCTCAACCTCATATTTTGTAAAATCAGTAGTTGCAATTGTGTAAATTGAAAAACCAATTACCAAAAGACAAACAACCACAATTATATAAAATCCTTTGGTATCAAAAAAGTTTATCAATCTTTCTTTCCAATCCTTTTTATTCATCTTGACTTTGCACCTCCTTCCATATAAATATTCTTGCCAGCTATTTCTCAAACTATACATAAATAACAACTTTAATATCCATATTTTTTCTTTGAATATTGGAAGAGGATTTGATATGATTTATTTAAAAATTAGTTATGTCAACTTGGAATGAGGTGCAAAACAGTGGAAAGGCAAAAGACAAAGAAAAGATTCATTGGAAAGATTTCACCCATTTCAAAAAGGATTTTGTTAATCATAGGAATAATTTCTGTTATAATGCTTTTGCTTGGTATAAAGTTTTATTTTTTATCCTTGCACTATGTTTCTGATAAGATTGATTTGAACATTTTATCACAGGGGCTTTTGCAAAATTCACTTTACATATTCATAGAAGGGTTGGCAGCTGCAATCATAATTGACTACTTGGCAAAGACAAAAAATTAAAGGGCAAAGCTATTTTGAATTCAGCCTTGCCCTTTTTTATTCATCTCAATATTTATCTCTAAAACTACAGCTTTTTGTATATAAAGTTAATGTTCTCTGCTGGAATTGTAAAAATGGTATAACCCCCAACCCATTTAATCTCCACATGTATGTCTTTTACAAATAAACTTTTGAGCTTATTACTATCAGTTGTAATCTTAGGAATAAATGTGGCTAACCCAACATCTATCCCTTTATTCTTGACGCCATCTAATACATAATTTGGGATTGTATTAAAATCGTATCCAAATTCAAGGTTTTGCCTCCAAGGAGGGAAATATTTTTTTAAACTTTTGTCCAATGTGCCTTTGACTATTATTCCTTTATACGAACAAGGAGTTTTAGTTGGAACAATTTTGACACTTATTATGAACCTTAAATAATCTTTGCTTTCTCTAACTTCTTGAATTATAACTTCTGCTTCTGCTTTAAAAATTGATGGAATATACTTTCTGTAGCCTAATAATTTAGATTTTTCAATGGATTTATCTTTTTCTATATTTCTTTCTATAATGATTAATATTTCTACTCCTATCAATATAACAACAGCTACACACAGCGCAAGTATTGAAATAAACTTTTTTTTTGACAATCCTATCACCTACAAAAACTTTTATAAAAATAGCATTAATTTGTCTTATTAAACAAAAACCTTTTTATTTTGCTTACTATACTTTTAATAAATATAAAATAGCCCTCAGTGTCAATTTCATAGTTTGGCATCACATTTTTGGTAATGACTATTATACCAAGATTTCTTATCCCATTTTCATAATCCTGATAGGAAAGCTCTTTAATTTTCCCTCTTTTATCCTTTACCTTCACCCACATATAAATCTGTGCATCTGAAAATATCCTCTCAAGGTCACTCTCTGATTGAATTAAAACACCATTTATAGAAACCAATGTATCGCCTGGTTTTATCCCCATCTTTTCAGCAACACTATTTTCCTCAACATACAACACTTTGATTGTATTCTCCTCTGCCTCAAATATTGATTTTCCCTCTTTTTGTTTCTTTTGCTGAAAAAGTATTATGCTCTCATGTGCAATTGGTGCAAACAAAGCCGCAATCCACTTAAAAACATAGATTTTATATGAAAGTGCACTTAAAATAAAAAGTACAATGCTAAATATACTCAAAGTAAAAGCACTCTTTTTGCTAACCACCCGTGGCTCATCGGAAACAGCCAAATCACCATAACCAAGTGCTGCTACAATAGGTGTCAAAAGAAGCAAAGTATTGGGTGTTACCTGTTGAGGTTTGAACAGTGGCCACCACAACGGTTCAAACAAATCAACCTTTACAGGTGGTACAGATACTTGATAGTTAAAAGCAATTATTACCATCGGAATAGCCCAAAACCTTTGCATAAGATAAGCACCTGTGATTGAATAGTTATCTACATACCCACTAGATTCATTCTTTTTTCTTCGTTTTATTACAACAGGTATTGCACCTCTAAACCCATCTAAAAATATTAAAAGACTTTCGATAAGATGCAAAACTGCAACAATGAGAAGTATCCCCGAAATATCTACAGAAGGTCTTTTAAATATTAAAGAAACTATTGAAATTATACCTGCTGAATATGAAAAACAAAGATACCTTGGGTTTATAAGAGCAAGAATCAATGCAATATACCAAAGATACATGAAACTATCTACATCAACCACTACTCCAAAAAAGAGTATAACCAAGCTTACTAAATAACCCCCCACAAGTCCTGCAATAGATGACTCAACTACTTTATAAATTAGTGTCCTTCGATTGTAGCCCAATACACTTTGCTCAAATTCTTGCTCCCTTTTGTATAAAAACGCTATTAAAATGACTATTACCCAAAAATTCCAACTAAAAAGAAGATTAAAGATATTAAGCCCTGTCAACTCAAATATCTGCCAGAAAAACTTAAACATAAACTGCACCTCAAATCTTCTTAAATGCTACTTTTTAAAATTTCAATTGCCTTTTTAAGCTGCAAATCCTTATTCAGTGGCACATTCATTTTATCTTGATACTCCTTTGGCTGTAAAACCTGAATGTCAGGTTTTATCCCTTTCTTGTGTATATAAGCACCACTTGGAAGCAAGTATTGGCTAATTGTTATCTTTATTGCCGATCCATCACCAAGTTCAAATACCTGTTGAACTACACCTTTTCCAAAAGTCTTCTCACCCACAATTTTGGCTCTTTTTTGGTCCTTTAAACATCCTGCTAAAATTTCTGAAGCTGATGCTGAATATCTATTTGTCAATACAACAAGAGGTGTTACAGTGTCACCATTTTTATATGATTTAAAATACTGCTTGTTATTATATCTATCCTTTAGATAGACTATAAGCTGTCCTTTTCTGAGAAAGTTGCTTGCAACATCAACAACAGACTCCAAAAGTCCACCGGGGTTAAATCTAAGGTCAATAATAAGAGCTCTACACCCGCTACTTTTGAGTTTATCATATGCGGCCATAAAATCTTGTGGAGTGTTTTCGTCAAAGTTTGTTATCTTTATATACCCTATGGTATTGTCAAAGATTTTGCTGCTCACCGTCTTTATCTTTATCTCATCTCTCACTATCTTAAAATCTATTGGTTTTGAACTGCCGTCGCGAAGAATTGTAACAGTAACAGGGGTACCTTTTGGTCCTCTCATAAGACTTACTGCCTTGTCGATATCCTTTGAAGTAAGATTAATCCCGTTTACTTTTATAATCTTATCACCCGGCTTTATTCCTGCTTTATAAGCAGGTGAGCCCTCAAAAGGAGTTACAACTTCTATATAACGCTCACCTGGTTCTATTGTAACACCAATTCCAAAGTACGTCCCCTTGCTTTGAATCATAAACTCGTCAAATTCCTTTTTTGTAAAGTATTCAGTATATGGGTCATTTAGACTTGCAGCAATTCCATCAATTGCACCATCTATTAGTTTTTGGTCGCTTATATCTTTTGGCTCATAATAGTACTTTTTTAAAAGCCAGATGACCTTAGAGAGCTTAGGATTCGTGACCAAATTATTGGCATAAAGTGGACTTCCAAAGTAAAGATATGTTGTAAAAATATATGTTGCCAATGCAGTTATTAAAATTATTCCTATAGTATTGAGTCTTTTTTTCATAATTACTTCCGCCCCTTATTTCAGATAATTCAATGGGTCAACAACATCGCCGTTGATTCTCACTTCAAAATGAAGGTGTGGACCTGTTGAATATCCGGTTGAACCAACATTGCCTATGCATTCGCCTCTTTTCACCTTTTGCCCAATAGCCACATTTATTGAAGAAAGATGCGCATAAAGCGTACTAATACCACTTCCATTGTCCAGAATAATGGTTTTTCCATACCCAGCAACCCATCCAGCTAAGATGACATCCCCATCAGCTGCTGCTAAAACCCTTGTGCCATAAGGTGCAGCAACGTCAATTCCTGTGTGCATCTTGTTCTTTTTTAAAATAGGATGAAACCTCATCCCAAAATAGGATGATATCTCATAGTAACCATCAAGTGGCCATAAAAGCTTTCCGCCTGAATATATTCGCTTTGTCTTTTGTTTTGCTAAAATTTCTTTTATCTTTTTAGAAAGTTCATTTGAAACTCTTTCTAGTTCATCAAGCATCTTTTCCAACTTATCTTGCTCTTTTTCTAAGTCAGATAAAAGCTTCTTCTTTTCTTGTTGTTCAGCAATGAGCGAATTTTGATAACTTTCAAGCTCTGTTTTTTTACTATTCAAATCTTGCCCTAATAAAACCAATTCTTCCTTTTTCTTCTTTATATTCTCAATAGCCCTTGTATACTCATTTAGTATTTGCTTATCATATTCAATTATATCGTTAAAAAGATACATTCTTGTAAAAAAATCGGACAAATTGCTTGAGTCAAGCAAAATTTCTATGTACGAAACAGAAACATTGTTCATCTCATATATTGCTCTGATTCTGTCTTTGAACTTTTGGTAATATGCTTCCTTTTTTACCTGTTCATGTTGAAGCTGCTCTTGGGTTTTTTTAATCTTGCTCTCAACAATCAGGATATTGTTTTTTAACAGCTCAATTTGATTTTTTGTTCTATCAATCTCTTTGTCAATATCATCTATCTGGTCCAAAACCTGTTGCTGTTTGTTTTTTATTTCAGCAATCTTTTGCTGAGTTTTTTTCCTGTTTTTCTCAACTGATTTGAGTTTGTTCTGATAATCTTTCAGCGTATCAGATATAGCACTTTCAAAAAACAAAACAAAAATTAAAAATAAAATTGCAATTTTGAGCTTTGACAGCAAAGTAAAAAACCCCCTCTTCACAAAAAAAGAGGCCATTTTAAGCTCTGAGATATCTTCTTAGCGAAATTAGACTTCCTAAAATACCAACCAAACTTCCAGTTAGAATAAACAATCCTAATATTTTATATTTATAAACTGAAATATTTACAAAATCTACAAATGTAATTGTCTCTGATAGGTATTTTACTGAGTAATGGTATATTAAAAGCACTATAGCATATGCAAAAGTTGCTCCCAGTATTCCAATTATAAAACCCTCTACAACAAAAGGACCACTTATAAACCGATTTGTTGCACCAATGTATCTCATTATTGAAATCTCTCTTCTCCTTGCAAAAAGAGTAATTTTTATTGTATTTGCTATTATAAATATTGCTATTATGTACAGACCTAAAATCAAAGCTATACAAAGGACATTTAGTATTTTCATTATCCTCTTTAACTTATTAACCGTTTGAGATGGAAAATAAACTTGCGCAACCCCTTGTAAAGTTTCCAAAGCTTTCGCAAGCTCTTTTGTGTACTCTATTTTTGCAGGCCTTACAATAAAATAACCCCGCAGAGGATTGTCTCTTTCCAACCCCTCCAATAAAAAGGAATTCTTTCCGAGTTTTTTCTTGAAGTCTTCAAGTGCCCTCTCAGGACTTATGTAATCAAAGCTTCGAACCTGCGCATTTTTTCTTAAAAACTCTTCTATCACAGGTACTTTGTCTTCTTGACCTTTTTGAAGAATTACTCTTATATCAACAGTCTTTTCAATTTGCTCTGAAATATACTCTAAATTCAGGCCAATTGCAATGAATATCCCAACCACAGTTAAGGCTGCTACTACTATTGAGATAGAAGCAGCAGCCATGGTCTTATTTAAAAATATATTCTTAAATCCATCTTTGCAAAAGTACCTGAGCGTCTGAAGTCTCATAGCTGTAAACTCCTTTAGGTTGGTCTTTGACAATCCTGCCGTTGTCAATTGCAACAACTCTTTTTCTCATACTATCAACAATCTCTTTCGCATGTGTTGCAACTAAGACTGTTGTACCCCTTTTATTTATATCCTCTAAGAGTCTCATTATCTCCCACGAAGTATCAGGGTCAAGATTGCCAGTTGGCTCATCAGCAATTAGTAAAGTTGGCTTGTTGACAATTGCTCGCGCCAAGGCAACCCGCTGCTGCTCACCACCAGATAGCTCATGCGGGTAGCATTTTGCCTTGTGCGCAAGCCCAACAAGCGACAGTACAAAAGGAACTTGTCTTCTAATTAGCTTTGAAGGTGCCCCTGTTATTTGCATAGCAAACTCAACATTTTCATATACAGTCTTGTTCGGCAAAAGCCTAAAATCCTGAAACACAATGCCAATCTTTCTTCTATAATAAGGTATCTCTCTCTTGGGAAGTTTATTTAAATTGTACTCGCCAACGATTATCTCACCTTCAGTTGGTTCAATCTCTTTTAAAAGAAGCTTTACCAGTGTAGATTTCCCCGCACCACTTGAACCTACTAAAAATACAAATTCGCCTTTTTCTATCGTCAGGTTTACATCGCAAAGCGCAAGTACCCCATTAGGATACCTTTTGCTCACATTAACAAACTTTACCATCTAAATTCACCTGCAATATTCTTTAGAATGTTATGTTTCCCTTTGTATATTCAAGATATTGATTTACAAGCATAGCCATCTTGAAAATAATAGCGTCCTCAAACTTTCTCAAGTCAAGCCCTATCATTCTTTCAATCTTATCAAGCCTGTATACCAAGGTATTTCTATGGATGTAAAGCTGTCTTGCTGTTTCGGATACATTTAAGTTGCATTCAAAGAACATTTCAACAGTCTGTATTAGCTCTGGATCAAAGTCAGAAAGTTTTACATCTTTGAACACTTCCTCTAAGAACATCTCACAGAGTTTAGTTGGCATTTGGTATATGAGCCTTCCAAGTCCAAGCTTGTGATAGCTTACTATATACTTGTCTTTTTCAAATATATAACCAATCTTTAGCGCTGCTTCAGCTTCTTTATATGACATTGAAAGTTCCTTTATATCATCAACAACAGAGCCAATTCCAATATATGCTTTTAAAAGAAGCTCTGAGTTGAGAGTATCAAGTATAATCCTTGCTACCTTATACGCATCTTCATCAGTAGAACCAGGCTTTAACTCTTTTATGAACACAAGTATGTTATTGTCAAGCTGAATAATGAAATCCTTCGTGCTCTTCGGAAAGATGCTTGTTAAAATCTCTCCAATATTGACATCTTTGATTTCTTTTGCATTTGGAATATATATAGCAAAAACAACCCTTGTCGCACCTGTTGCGATATGCAGCTCTCTTGCCTTTGTGTAAATCTCACCTGGCAGTATATTGTCGTACAATAGATTCTTTATGAACAGCTTTTTATCATAAGCAGAAGCAGGTTCTTTTGCCTTCATCACAACAAGGTTAAGCATGTCCAAAAGCTTTTCAGCATGTGGTTCTGTGCTGTTTATATACAGTACATATGTGTCTGTTTGGGTTCTAAAAACCTTATATGTGCGTCCTTCAAAGATTTCAACGTCTGTCTCTGTTTTTATCATGTCAATAGCAACTGTGTTGATTCTATTTTGAGAAAGTGGGTTTGAACTATAAACAACTCTTCCATCAGCCTCTATATATCCGAACTCATCCTCGATGATATCTTTTGCCTGCTCTAATACATCAATCACCTTTTGTGTCATCATAACGCTATACCTCACCCTTTTCCAAATAGTATTTTATAAATCTATTATACTTTTTTTCTTTGTGATTGTAAAAGGTTTTTGAAAACAAAAAGCCCCTGCCACTTTTAAATCTTGGCAAGGGCTCTTTTTTGCTTTGCTTAGTGAACAATGGCCTTTTCAGTCTCTTTGTCAAATAGGTGGATTCTGTTGACATCAAATGCAAGTTTAATCTTGTCACCAGCTTTTGTCTTTGACCTTGGATCAACTCTTGCAATGAGGTTGAGACCATCAACAACAACATATAAAAGTGTTTCTGAACCAAGCATTTCAACAACATCAACACTTGCATCAACAACAGCATCTTGTGCTGTTTGCAAGAATATCTCTTCATCGTGCAAGTCCTCAGGTCTGATACCCATTATAACCTCTTTACCAACATAGCCAAGCTCTTCAACCTTCTTCGCTTTTCCTTCTGGAAGTTTTATTGCATTGTTACCAAATACAACGTATAAGTTTTTATCCTTTTGCTCAATTCTTGACTCAATAAAGTTCATCTGAGGTGAACCAATAAAGCCAGCAACAAACAAGTTTGCAGGTTGCTCATACAAAACTTGTGGAGTGTCTACTTGTTGAATAAATCCATCTTTCATAACAACAATTCTTGTACCCATTGTCATAGCTTCTGTCTGGTCGTGCGTAACGTAGATGAATGTTGTTCCAAGTCTCTTATGAAGTTTGGATAGCTCTGTTCTCATCTGGACTCTGAGTTTTGCGTCCAAGTTTGAAAGTGGCTCATCCATCAGGAACACTTTTGGCTCTCTGACAATAGCACGCCCAAGCGCAACTCTCTGCCTCTGACCACCAGACAAAGCCTTTGGCTTTCTATCAAGTAAGTGCTCAATTCCCAAAATCTTCGCTGCCTCATGAACACGTCTCTTTATCTCATCTTTTGGAAATTTTCTGAGTTTGAGACCAAATGCCATATTCTCAAAAACGGTCATATGCGGATACAAAGCGTAGTTCTGGAAAACCATCGCAATATCTCTGTCCTTTGGAGGAACGTCATTTACCAGCTTGTCCCCTATGTAGATTTCGCCCTCTGTGACCTCTTCAAGCCCTGCAATCATTCTCAGAGTTGTTGTCTTACCACAACCAGATGGGCCTACCAAAACTATGAATTCCTTGTCTTCAATGTCGAGGTTAAAATCTGAAACAGCTGTAACACCACCAGGATATCTTTTATAAACCCCTTTTAACCTTACACTTGCCATTAAACTTTTACCTCCTATATAGTATTGTATATAAAATTCGCAAAAATTTTCTTCTAATATAGACTATACAATTATTTGCGCTTAAAAACTATTGATTTTTTAAACAAACTTTTAAAAAACCTTTTAGATAACATGTCTAAACTATCTTACCAAAAACAAAGGCTGATAAGGAGTTGTACCTTATCAGCCAATTGTTACTATTGTTGTGACTTTGTTGCCTCTTCCGCACCTTTTCTAAACAGTCCTAATACAAAGATGAATATCGCAGCCCCAAGTATGGTTGGAATAATAGGAATTCCGGCTATAACAGGACCAAGTTTTCTGAAAAATGGAATATATGCACCAATCCATGAACCCACAAGCCCTGCAATCATTGCTCCAATAAAACCACCTGGCATCTTGTACTTGGTCAGTGCATCACCAATATAACCTGCAATTGCTGCAACAATCAGGGTCATTATAAATCCGAGCATAAGTTTTGACCCCCTTTTTTTAATGGAGCCTCTACTCTTTAGTATGATTACTTTTATCGAATTTAATCACTTGATAATATTACCAATAACACCCCATCTTTTACCTCAACAGTTGCTTCATCTTCTATAATAACATTTGATACACCATAAGGATTGCCAAATTCCATGCTACCATCTTTTAGTGAATAATAAAGCCCCTTTGTTGAAATACCTTTTGCAATTTTGGTATATGGTAGCAATGATAGAATATGTCCCTTTTTACCTTCTATCTTTATTCTATCCTTTATCATTGTAATGATGTTATTTTTGTCAACAATAAAACCTTTTATATTGCGTTCAAGTAGGTAATATAAAAGTGTGATATTTGCCAGCACATGGTCAATCCTTTTTCCTGTACAAGAAAGCATCACTATCTCATCAAAACCTCTTTCAGCTAAGTACTCAACCGCAATTTGGGTATCAGTTTTGTCTTTTTCACGTGGAAATTCCAAAATCTCTACATTTTTGTTTCTAAAATATTCCAAAACATCTTTGTCAACAGAGTCAAAGTCCCCTAATATCAAGTCTGGCAAAAAGCCATATTTATATGCAACATTGGCACCGCCATCACAGCAAATAACAAAACTTGCCGTTTTCAAATACTCATCATAAAAAGCCTTGTCTTCTATATTGCCGTTTGAAATAACAACTGCTCTCATCTCACTATTCCTTTCCATATTTTTCTAAAATTTAAAAGAAACTTAGCTGGCTTGTCTGTGGTAAGTCCTTTAAAACCTTGTACTGTATCAATACTTCAATTACCTGCTTATTCAGCTTTGCCCTTCTTTGAAGGTCATCAATGGACAAAAACTTTCCTTCTTTTCTTGCCTCAACAATATTTCTTGCAGCAGCTACCCCAACATTTGGTAAGGCATTAAAAGGAATCAAAAGTCCTCCATCCTTTATTATAAACTTTTCTGCATCTGACTCGTTCAAATCAACAGGATAAAACTTAAGCCCTCTTGCTAACATTTCATTTGCTATTTCAAGCACTGTCAGAAGGTTTTTGTCCTTTTGAGATAAGGTATTCATTCTATTCTCCATATCTCTTATCTTTTGTCTTATGAACTCTCTTCCCTTTAATATGGTTGCATAGTCAAAGTCATCTGCTCTGACTGTGAAGTATGTCGCATAGAAAGCTTCTTTATAGTGAACCTTAAAGTAGGCAATTCTAAATGCCATCATGACATAAGCAGCTGCGTGAGCCTTTGGAAACATGTATGTGATTTTCTTACAGCTTTCTATATACCACTCTGGCACACCGTAGCTTCTTAAAAGCTGTTCGTCTTCTGGCTTTAAGCCTTTCCCTTTTCGAACATCCTCCATTATCCTAAAACTGTCTTTCGGCGGCACACCTTTTTGAATAAGGTATAGCATTATGTCATCACGGGTTGAGATTACTTCTTTTAACGTTGCAATGCCATTTCTAACAAGGTCTTGTGCGTTATTTGTCCACACGTTTGTTCCATGCGAAAGCCCTGATATTCTAACAAGCTCAGCAAATGATTTTGGCTTTGTCTCTATCAGCATCTGCCTTACAAATCTTGTACCAAATTCTGGTATACCAAAAGTTCCCACTTCACAGTCAATATCCTCAGGAGAAATTCCAAGTGCTTCTGTACTTGTAAAGATTGACAAAGTGGCTTTGTCATCAAGTGGGATTGATCGCGGGTCAACTCCCGTTAAGTCCTGAAGCATTCTTATTACAGTTGGGTCGTCATGACCAAGTATATCAAGCTTCAGCAATCTTCCAGAGATTGCATGATAGTCAAAGTGGGTTGTAATTACACTTTTGTCCTCGCTATCTGCAGGATGCTGAATTGGTGTAAAGTCGAAAATCTCTTTGTCTTTTGGAACAATCATAAGACCACCTGGGTGCTGGCCTGTGGTACGTTTAACACCCGTGCAACCTTGTGAAAGTCTTAAAATCTCTGCCGGGTGCAAGCTCAGTCCTTTTTCCTCTGCATACTTTGTAACAAAACCATGTGCAGTCTTTTCAGCAACAGTTGAGATTGTCCCTGCTCTGAAAACATAACCCTGTCCAAAAAGTTCTTCTGTGAACTTATGCGCAATTGGCTGATATTCACCTGAGAAGTTCAAATCTATATCAGGTTCTTTGTCACCATCAAAACCTAAGAAAGTCTCAAAGGGTATATCATGCCCGTCTTTTTTAAGTTTTGTACCACATCTTGGACAGTCTTTATCCTCAAGGTCATAACCACAGCCAACTGTTCCATCTGTCACAAACTCAGAATACTTACATTTTGGACAGACATAGTGCGGTGGCAGAGGATTTACTTCTGTAATTCCACACATGGTAGCAACAAGCGATGAACCAACAGAACCACGTGAACCAACCAAGTAGCCATCTGACAACGACTTTGATACAAGCTTTTGCGCAATCAAATACATCACAGCGAACCCATTTTTTATGATAGAGTTTAGCTCTTTTTCAAGTCTTTGCTTAACAATCTCCGGAAGCGGTTCTCCATATATCTCATGAGCCCTTTTCATTGTCATGTTGTAAATCTCTTCTTCAGCGCCTTCAATCTTTGGCGGGAATGTCTCATCAGGTATTGGTTTTACATTTTCTATCATATCAGCAATTTTATTAGTGTTCTCAACAACAACCTCATATGCTGCCTCTTTGCCAAGATATTCGAACTCTTTTAGCATCTCATCTGTTGTCCTAAAGTATAAATATGGATCATCTTCTACGTCATCGTAACCTTGGTTGTGTTTTAGAATTTGCCGCAAGATTCTCTGATGAGGATGGCAATAATGTGCATCAGAGGTTGCAACAACTAACTTGTTTAGCTTTTTCCCAAGTTGATATATTTTTTTGTTAATTTGTCTGAGCTGCTCTTCATCTTTTAAATATCCTTCTCTAATCAAAAAAGAGTTATTCTCCACAGGCATAATTTCAAGAAAATCGTAAAGTGATGCTATCTTTTCAAGTTCCTCCTCGCTTTTCCCTTCCATAATCGCCCTGAAAACCTCTCCTGACTCACATGCGCTTCCTAAAATAAGCCCATCTTTTAGCTGAATTAAAAGACTTTTAGGAACTCTTGGGCGTTTATAAAAATACTCAAGATGAGAATATGAAACAAGCTTATAGAGATTCTTGAGTCCCTGCTGATTTTTTACAAGTATTGTGGCATGGTAACTATGCGATTTCAAATCCGCTTTCGTATTTGTTTCAATAGTGTTAAGTTCTTTTAAATACTTGTATCCTCGAGTTTTTAACTTTTCAATCAGGCTAATAAAGATTTTTGCAGTAGTTTCTGCATCAGAGTCTGCTCTGTGATGATGTTTAAGTTCAATATTTAAAAATTCAGCCACCTTATTTAACTTATGCGAAGACAAATCAGTGAGCACTCTTCTTGAAAGCTCTAACGTATCTATGTATGTATAGTCAAAGATAAGACCACATTCGTGATAAGCCCTCTTCAAAAATCCAATGTCAAATTGGGCATTGTGTGCAACCAAAATTGCTCCACTGCAGAACTTCTCAAACTCTAATATAGCATCCGAAAGCTTTGGAGCACTATTTACCATGTCTTGATAAATTCCAGTGAGTTCAGATATTCTGATAGGAATCTTTCCTTCTGGGTCTACAAATGTTGAAAATCTATCAACAATCTCATTGTTTTCAATCTTAATAGCTCCAATCTCAATTATCTTATCTCTTTGGTTATCAAAGCCTGTTGTCTCAATATCAACAACTACAAAAGTAGCGTCTAAGCTCTGGTTTTCCTTCGGATTATATACAACAGGCACACCATCGTCAATCAGATAGCATTCCATTCCATATATGACCTTAACACCTTCGCTTTTACTTACTTCCTGGGCTTCTGGAAAGGCTTGTACAACGCCATGGTCAGTTATTGCAATTGCCCTGTGCCCCCACTTTGCAGCAGTCTTTATAAGCTCTTCTGCAGAACACACAGCATCCATAGTAGACATCTTTGTGTGGGCATGAAGTTCTACCCTTTTTACCTCAGCTGTGTCAAACCTTTCAGGTTTGATAGCTTTATTTATATTCTTCGCGTTTACAACAATTGCCTTTTCAAACTCATCAAACTCAACGTTTCCTTCAACTTTTATATAATCTCCTACAGAAATTGAATTAGGGATATTGTCTTTTTTTGCAACAATTTTGACATACGTAGAGGTGTTGTAATCTGTAACGTACAGTTTGTAAATGAGTATATTCTGGTTTTTTGTCTCTTTTATCTCAATATTGAAAACTTCACCTTCAATTATACACTTGCTACCTACCTTTATTAAGGAAATAGGTGTTATTTCTTCTTTTTCATTAATTCTTTTGCCAAAGATGACATCTGGATCTTGCTGAATATCCTTTTTATCGGCTTCTTTCGCTTCTTTTTCCTTTCTCTTCTCTTCAGACTCTTTCAAATAGCTTTCAATTTCACTATCAAAGTCAAAGTGAATATAAAAGTCTTTAATCCTAAACTCAACGTCACACCTGCAGCCAAATTCTTCACTTAAAATATCCTTGACAAGCACATCTAATTTTCTTTCAAGCATTATATCCCTAATTCCATTAGGAACTAAAAATACAAGCTTGTCATCTTCTAAACTAATCTCGCACTCTTTCAAAAACGCTTTGAGACCATTGCATTTTTTTGAGATCTTGTAGATCAAAAACCATTTGTGCTTTTGCAAAAGTTCTCTTATATTTGTAACCTTGATATTAAGAAGCTTAATCTCTACATCCTCGCAAATATCCAGCGAGTTTTTGAATTTATTTTCAAGTTCAATTAAATTTAGCTCATTTAACCCTTCAATACTATCCATGTATATTCTAAGGTACCTACTTACCTTGTCAAACTCAACCTTTACAGGTTTGAGTGGTAAATAAGCTACCTCACTCATGCCTCATCCCTACTTTTTTTGAGATTGACATATCCTTTAATTATCTCTCTGTACATTTTCATTCTGTGCTGAGCACCTTTGAAAAACCCCAGCTTTTCCTCTTTCATAACATGTGAAACATGCGGCAGTTCAACTGTTAAAACTCTTAAGCTTAGTTTTTTTGCATATTCTGTCAATATAATCTCAATTGCATAGCCCAAATCTTTAATGTCTTTTCTTGATTCTAATACCTTATCAAAAACCCATCTTTTTATGGCTCTTTGACCAGACAAAAAGGGTGAGATCTTCTGAGCCAAATCTGTAGAAAACCTGCCTTCTGAAAATATTCCTATTGTCATATCAGCTTTATTTTCTAAAACAGGCAAAATAAGATTTTGAACATCTTCAACCTTGAGATTTATAAGATCAGCATCAAGCATTAAAACTATGTCACTTTGCGTATTCTCAACACCATAGAAGATTGCATAGCTTTTACCCATATTTTGAGAAAGTTTCAATACATGTACACCCTTTTCTTTTGCAACCTCTGCTGTCTTGTCCTCAGAGCCATCGTCTATTACATAAATTTCATCAACAAGCTTGCACCTTTTCACAACCTCTATAACCAACCCTATCCTTTTTTCCTCATTGTACGCAGGAATCAAACAAACAACTTTATTATTCATCATTTCACCTCATGTTTTATAAAGAGAATAAATCTCTCGTATCAGCTCATCAACAAGCTTATCTTCTTTTACCTTTTTTATAATCTTTCCTTTTTTAAACAAAAGCCCCTCTCCAATGCCGCAGGCAATCCCAATATCAGCTTCTTTTGCCTCACCAGGACCGTTTACTGCACAACCCATTATTGCAATGCTAATGTCCAAATCCAAACTTCCAATTCTCTTTTCAACCTCATTTGCTATCTTGATTAGATCTACGTTACACCTTGCACATGTTGGACACGAGATTATATTCACACCCTTTTTTAATTTTAACCCCTTTAGAATCTCTTTTGCAACAATTACCTCTTTTTCAGGGTCATCTGTAAGAGACACTCTTATCGTGTCTCCAATGCCTTGAAGAAGCAAATGACCAATTGCAATACTTGACTTTACACACCCTGCAATAAATGTCCCTGCTTCTGTAAGCCCAACGTGAAGTGGATAGCTTGTCCTTCTTGACAAAATTTCATAGCTTTTGATAGTTGTCAAAACGTCAGATGACTTTACAGATATCACAATATTGTCAAACTCAAAACTCTCCAAAAGCCTTACTTGGTGGAGGGCTGCCTCAACAATTGCTTCAGGCGTTGGTGATTTGTATTTTTCCAATATCTCTTTTGGGAGTGAGCCTGAGTTTGCCCCCACTCTGATAGGAACACCATACCTTTTGGCCTCCTCAACTATTTTCTTTACCCTCTCAGGCTCTCCGATATTACCAGGATTAATCCTTATTTTATCAGCTCCATTGTAAATAGCCTCAAGGGCAAGCCTATAATCAAAATGAATATCAGCAACAATTGGAATATGAATCCTTGTCTTTATCTTTTCAATAGCTCTTGCACTTTCCATATCAGGTACTGCAACTCTAATTATTTCACAACCTAAGCTCTCGAGCCTAAGTATCTGTTCGACCGTTTTTTCTATATCCTTGGTTTTTGTATTCGTCATTGACTGTATTCTAATTGGCTCACCGCCGCCAATATAAAGATTGCCTATCTTTACTTTTTTTGTCAAACAAGTCACCTTCCGGGCATTATGATGTTTTTTATATCATTGAAAGTGACAATTACAAGTAGTAAAAGAAGTAGAACAAACCCAATTGTATGAATCAACGCTTCCTTTTCCCTATTAAATGGCTTTCCTACCACTGCTTCGTATAAGTAAAACACAAGCCTACTTCCATCAAGCGCAGGGAATGGAATAAGGTTTATAACACCAAGGTTTACTGAAATAAGCTGCATAAGCCAAAGAATGTTCAAAAGCCCGCTTATAAAGTTTTGTTTAAACCCAGCATTTGCTGCTTGCCCAATTGTTTTTACTATTCCAACAGGTCCCATTACCTCAGACCCAGATACCTTCCCTGACAATATCAAAACAACTCCATAGATGGTCTCCTTAATCTCTGCATATGTTGCAAAGATGCTATAATAGACGCTGTCTAAAAAATTCTTCTGTGAAATTTTGGGTGATATACCTATTCGTTTTGACTTTGTATTAGGGTCATACTTCGGCGTTACATAGAAACTAAACTCTCTGCCATCTCTCAAAACCTTCACTTCAAGAGGTTTGTCTTTGTAGATCATATTATGAATGGCCAAATAGAAGCTCACCTGGTCCCACACAAATACACGATTGCCATCAAGTTCAATTATTTTATCACCCGGATTTATTCCTGCTTGATAGGCAGGCATGGTAGGTTCTACTTTGCCAATTGTATTTGTTCCAAAGCCAACAAAATATGCTATCCCCATCATGATGACAATTGCAAGAACAAAATTCATCAATGGACCCATTAACACCATCAAAATTCTCTTATGAACTTTTGCTTTATTTAGCGCACGTGGATGGTCTACTTCCTGGTCTTCACCAAGCGGTCTTACATACCCGCCTATCAAAAACGCTCTTATAGAGTACTCTGTCTCCTTTCCTTTTACGCTAAAAATCTTTGGTCCAAACCCAATGGCGAACTCTTCTACAAGTACTCCTGATAACTTGCAAACAATAAAATGTCCAAATTCATGAATAAGTATAACAATTGTCAATACAATTAAAGCAATGAGAAGATTTAGCAAACCAAATCACCTTCCACTAATTTTTTGAATTCCATTCTTGCTATTCTGTCAACCTCTAAGATGTCCTCGATTGAATTGATTTGTTGTGGTTTGTGTTTCTCAACCACCTTTGCTACATAATTCATTATATCAACAAAGGTTATCTTCCCCTCCAAGAAAAATTTTACGGCTTCTTCATTTGCTGCGTTTAAAACAACAGGATAGCTTTCTCTTTTTTCGGCACATTCATACGCAAGTTTTAATAAAAAGAATGTGTCAAAATCAGGTTTTTCAAACGTAAGCTGCTTTAATTTGCCAAAGTCAAGTGGCTCTATTAAAGACATACCCCTTTGAGGATATGTCAAACTGTATTCAATTGGAAGATGCATATCAGGATTTGAAATTTGAGCTTTTATAGACCCATCAACAAACTCCACCATTGAATGTATAATACTTTGAGGATGTATGACAACATCAATCTCATCACTTTTTTTGTCAAAGAAAAACATTGCTTCAATGACCTCAAACCCTTTATTAATTAGTGTTGCAGAATCAACTGTTATTTTCTTTCCCATGCTCCATGTGGGGTGCGAAAGTACATCTTCTATTTTGACATTTTTTAGTTGGTCTAATTTTTTACCTCTAAAAGGCCCACCTGAGGCTGTTAATATTATTCTTCTCACATTTTTTTTGTCCTCTCCCACAAGACATTGGAAGATAGCACTGTGCTCTGAATCAACAGGAATCAAAATGTAGTCTTGGTTTGTACTTGACTCATTTTTGATCATTTCTTTTATGATTTTCCCACCTACCACAAGTGTCTCTTTGTTAGCAAGTGCAACCTTTTTACCTGCTTTTATAGCCTCAACTGTAGGAACTAAACCTGATATTCCCACCAATGCGTTTACAATAAGGTCAGCATTTTCGTAAGTTGCAAGCTCAATCAATCCTTTTTGACCTGCTACAATTATCTTGTCAGGAAATTGCTCTTTTAAAATGGAATAATACCTCTCATCACCTATGCAAAGAATCTCAGGATTTAGCTCCTTTGCTTGGGATATGAGCTTTTCAACATTCTGATATGCAGAAAGCCCTACCACTTTTATTCCTAACCTTTTGGCAACATCAATTGTTTGACGTCCAATTGAACCAGTTGAGCCTAAGATGCAAATCTTTTTTGTCATATCCTTCGCTCCTTTAAAAAAGTAATCTCAAAATATTCCTATCTTAGCAAGAAGATATATTGTTGGTGCAACCATTATCAAGCTATCAAACCTATCAAGAACACCACCATGCCCCGGTAAAATAAAACCAAAGTCCTTTTTGTTTTGTTCTCTTTTTAGCATAGAAGCAAATAAATCACCTGTCTGAGCAACTATTGAAACACTCGCTCCAGTAATTAAACCAGTTATAAATATATTAAAGCCAAACTTTGCATGGCCTAAAATACTCAAATAAAACCAAACAGCAATTATACCCCCAATTATCCCACCAATAAATCCCTCTAAACTCTTTTTGGGACTAATACTACTCCATATTCTTTTTTTACCCAAACTTATGCCAATAAAATATGCAAAAGTGTCGGTTGCCCAACAGACAAGATAAGGAAGCCAAATAAGCTTTTTGCCATTTTCAAAGTCATAAAGTGAAATTAACAAGAAAATAGGCAACGTTACATATATGAAGGAAAAAATAGAATACACTATGCTTTTTGCTGCAACTTCGTTTTTGAAACTCTCTATAAATGCAAATATAAAGAGAACAATGAAGACTATAAAGATTTTCTGAGAAAAATCAAGAGGAACTATAAAAAAAACGATACTTGCCAACATACTGAGGTACATCATATACCTTTCAATTCGGTAGAGTGAGAAAAACTCATGAATACCAACCAGTGTAACAACAATTCCAAAAACTTTGAGTGGAATACCACCCAAGATATTTACTGCTGCAACTAAAGCTATCCCCCAAGTAGCTGTAATTATCCTTTGTTTCATAATCTTTCCTCCAAAAACCTATTTTACACCACCAAATCTTCTTTCTCTTTTTTGATAGTCTTCAATAGCTTTTAAAAGATGCTCCTTTTTAAAATCTGGCCACAACACATTTGAAAACCAAAACTCGGTATAAGATATCTGCCACAAGAGAAAATTTGAGATCCTCATCTCACCACTTGGCCGAATCAAAAGGTCAGGGTCAGGAATATCTTTTGTATAAAGATAGTTCCTAAAAAGGTCTTCACTAATAGCTTCGATATCAATTTTACCACTCTTGATATCCAAAGCCAAATTTTTTACTGCATTTATAATCTCGCTTCTACCTCCATAGTTCAAAGCTATAACAACGCAAAGTCCTGTTTTGTCCTTTGTCCTCTCCTCAGCACTTATAATTCTCTCCTGAATATCCTTGTCAAGTTTTGAGATATCTCCTATGACTTTGATTCTTATTTGTGTTTTATTGATGAGATTCTCTATCTCTGTGTCAAAAAACTCTCGAAGAAGATTCATAAGATTTTCAACCTCATCCTTCGGCCTTTTCCAATTCTCTGTCGAAAAGGCATACACAGTAAGATATTTTAAACCAATTTCATTAGCAAACAAGACTATCTCTTTCAACTTTTGCGCACCAAATCTGTGACCAGCTGAGCGTGGCAATCCTCTTTTTCTTGCCCACCTACCATTACCATCCATAATAATTGCAATGTGTCTTGGCATTTTTTCCTTGTCAATTGAAATTTTCTTCTTTTTAAAAAAATCAAACATTTTTTCTAAAAACCCTCTCTTTCTCTTTTTGCAAAACTTTTTGGATTTAAAAAAATAACGGGGGTTTTGAAAAACCCCGCTAAATACTTTTTTTCAAATTTATACCTCCATTATCTCCTTTTCCTTTGCACTCAAAAGCTTTTCAATTTGTTCTATGTATTTGTCGTGAAGCTTTTGCACATCCTCCTCAGCGTCTTTAAGGTCATCTTCTGTAATCTCATTGTTTTTCTTCATCTTTTTGTACTCATCAAGCGCCTCTCTTCTAATGTTCCTGATTGCAACCTTTGCGTCTTCTGCCATCTTTTTGACCTGTTTTACAAGCTCTTTTCGTCTCTCTTCAGTAAGTTCAGGAAATATAAGCCTTATTACCTTGCCGTCATTTGCTGGATTTACGCCAAGGTCCGCCTTCTGAATTGCCTTTTCAATTTCTTTGAGCATTCTTGCTTCCCATGGCTGGATGACAATCATCCTCGCCTCTGGTACAGTAATACTTGCAAGCTGAGGAATTGGAGTAGGAACACCATAGTAGTCTACCATAACCTTATCCAAGATATGAGGATTTGCTCTTCCTGCTCTGACTGTTGCAAACTCTTCTTTTAAAGTTTCAATCGCTTTTTTCATTTTCTCTTCAGCAATTTGAATTGGCTCTGGCATATCACCTTTCCTCCTTTACATTTACTAATGTACCAATGTTCTCACCCATTACGGCCCTGATGATATTTCCTTTTGCAAGTTCAAATACCACAATTGGAATTTGATGGTCCATACACATAGATGTGGCTGTTGAGTCCATAACCTCAAGTCGCTGATTGATGACATCTAAGTAGGTTATAAAGTCATACTTTTTAGCATTTGGATTTTTCTTGGGGTCACTATCATAAACGCCATCAACTTTTTTAGCAAGAAGTATTGCCTCAGCATCAATTTCAGCAGCCCTCAGTGCTGCTGCCGTGTCTGTGGAAAAGAAAGGATTGCCTGTTCCACATGCAAAAATTACAACCCTGCCCTTCTCTAAGTGTCTTATTGCACGCCGTCTGATATATGGTTCTGCAATCTGTCTCATTTCAATTGCGCTCTGAACCCTTGTTGGTATTCCTCTTTTTTCAAGAATGCTCTGAAGTGCAAGTGAATTAATAACTGTTGCAAGCATTCCCATGTAGTCAGCTGTGGCCCTGTCAATATGTTCAGCACTTCTTCCCCTGAAGAAGTTACCACCACCAACAACCACGGCAACTTCAACACCAAGCTCTCTCACTTTTGCTATTTCTTCAGCAATAGACTCAACAACCTCCCAATCAATACCAAAACCCTTTTCTCCTCCTAAGGCTTCTCCACTTAATTTTAATATTACCCTTTTGTACTTAGGCTCAACCATTTTTTATCTTCTCCTTCTCCATGATAATATTTTACAAACAAAAGTGTAGGCTTATCAAGAGTTTTTGCTCAAAAAAAGGGAACACCACTTTTAAAAATAGTGTTCCCTTCTCTTGTTATATTTAAAAATTAACCACAAGCAACCTTCTCAATGCCTTCTCCTCTTTCAAATCTTGCAAATCTTCTTATGACAATGTTCTCTCCAATCTTAGCAATTTTTTCTGCAAGCAAATCTTTTATCTTCATGTCAGGATTTTTAATCCAAGGCTGCTCAAGTAAACATACCTCTTCGAAGAACTTTTCAAGCCTTCCCTCGACAATCCTGTCAACAACATTCTCTGGCTTTCCTTCGTTTAGTGCCTGCTGTCTTAGTATTGCCTTTTCTTTTTCAATAACATCCTGTGGAACTTCTTCTCTTGATACATATTTAGGATTTGCAGCTGCAATCTGCATAGCAATATCCTTTGCAAATTGTCTAAACTCTTCATTTCTTGCGACGAAGTCTGTCTCACAGTTGATTTCAACCAAAACACCAATTCGACCATTGCCATGGATATAGCTCTCAACAATGCCTTCTGCAGCAACTCTTGAAGCCTTCTTTGCCGCCTTTGCAAGACCTCTTTCTCTTAAAAGCTCAATTGCTTTTTCCATATCGCCATTGGCATCTTCTAATGCCTTTTTGCAGTCCATCATTCCTGCACCAGTTTTTTCCCTTAACTCTTTTACCATTTCAGCACTAATCATTTAAAAATCCCTCCTAAAAGTTATTACTTCAGGCACAAAAACAAATTATTCATCTATAACATCATCATTGCTATCTTCAACTTCTTGAACCTCTTGAGCTTTGACCTCTTCCTTTTGCTCTGAAGCAGGTGCAAACTGTTCTCCTTCTCTTCCCTCAATCACAGCATCCGCAATCTTAGAAGTAATGAGCTTTACTGCCCTTATTGCATCATCATTACCAGGAATGACATAGTCAATCTCATCAGGGTCGCAGTTTGTGTCTACAATAGCAACTATTGGAATCCCAAGTTTTCTTGCTTCAAGCACCGCATTTCTCTCTTTTCTTGGGTCCACGATATATAAGATATCCGGAATTCTTGGCATATTCTGTATTCCACCAAGGTACTTCAAAAGTCTTTCTTTTTCTTTCCTTAAAAGATTCACTTCTTTTTTTGGCAGAACGTCAAATGTGCCATCTTCTTCCATCCTCTGAAGTTCTTTTAGTCTTTCAATTCTTGTTTTGATTGTTCTAAAGTTTGTCAAAAGTCCACCCAGCCATCTTTGATTGATATAGTACATACCACATCTCTCAGCTTCTTCTTTAATTGTCTCTTGAGCTTGCTTTTTAGTTCCAACAAAGAGAATAATCTTGCCTTCCTGAACTTGGGACTTTACAAACTCATAAGCCTCATCCATCTTCTTTACAGTCTTTTGAAGGTCAATAATATAAATACCATTTCTTTCTGTAAAGATATACTCTGCCATCTTGGGATTCCATCTGCGTGTCTGATGACCAAAGTGAACACCTGCTTCTAAGAGCTGTTTCATAGTTAAAACAGGCATTTTTCTTCTACCTCCCTCAATTCGGTTTTTCTTCGAGTCGGATAGAAAGAAGGCAGTTTTGCCTTCCACCGAAGATTTCCGACTCTGCTTTTTTTACAAAGCCGACAATATTATAGCATATCATTTTGAATGTAACAAGAAAAATTATGTTAAAATTACTTTTTCCATAAGATTATAGCACACAAAAACTATTATGAATATTAACATAGTTAAAATTTTTTGTTATAATCTTGTTTGCAAAACCCCCCAAATTTTATTTTGAAAGTCTATATCCAAAAAGGGTCTTGGTAAAACGGCCAAGACCCTTTTTTTAGCCATAGTATCTACTTTCTTTTATATCTTCTCCAGAATAAACCCCTTTTCTTTCGCATCCTGCTGGGTAAATACATCTCTTGTGTCAATTATAATGGCTTTTGAAGGTGGAATATATTCAAAAATCTTGTCAAACTCTATTCCCTGCTGGCGTGCCAAAATGGTAACAATCTCAACATCCTCCAAGGCTTCTTTCAAACTCTTTACTTTAAAGTCATATTCTTTTTTCACAGCAGGGTCAAATGCTTTTACTTCTACACCACGTTGTCTTAAAATTTCTATAATCTCAATTGCAGGACTTAATCTGTCATCAGAAGAATAATCTTTCATCGCAATACCAAGTACAGCAACCTTTTTCTTAGTGCCATACTTTTCAATTGTTTTTATCACAAGGTCAGATATATAGGCAGGAATGCCTTCATTGAACATTCTTGCCATTTTGGAAAGCTTAAGCTCCACACCTATCTCCTCTGCCTTTGCATTCAGATAATAAAAGGCATTTGGTATACAGAAACCACCTACACCAGGACCTGGATAAAGTAGATTTACCCTTTTGTGTGTATTTGCAACCTTGATGACCTCAAATATATCTAAGTTCATAGCCTTTGTAAATCTTTCAAATTCATTCACCATTGCAATGTTTATATCTCTTTGAAGATTTTCAATTACTTTAGCAGTCTCTACAACTTCAAATGAAGATGCAACAACAATCTCTTCTTTGCAAATCACCTTTATCAAATCAACAGCTCTTTTTGTGCTGACCTCACAAAAACCAGCAAGTGCTGTTGGCATATTCTCAAATTCCTCAAAAGCTCTGCCCTCTGCAATCCTCTCAGATGCATAAGCTAAATAAAAGTCCTTGCCACATTTTAGTCCACTTTCTTCTAATATAGGAAGAAAAATATTTCTGGTTGTGCCGGGTACAACAGTTGACCTCAAAAGGACAAGTTGATTTGTCCGCAGATTGTTTTTTATCTCTTTAGCGCATGAAATCAAATACTCGTAATATGGTTTTCCACCATAAACTGGTATTGGCACAGTAACTATAATATCATCACAAGCTTGCATTGCCTCTTTATAATCAACCATTGGGACAAAGTTTCCATTTTGTAGCTGATCTTTTAAAATCTCTTGGATTGTCATTCCTTTATAACTCTCTAAATGATGAGTTTCCCCTCTTTGAAGTTCACTAATTAGCTCTGGATTGCTGTCAACTCCATAAACTTTATAACCTTTCATTGCAAAAGAAAGAGCAAGCGGCAATCCTACATATCCAAGTCCAATTACACATACATTATTCAATACATATCCCTTCCCTCTTTAGTATCTCAATTATTTGGCTTACTCTACTATCCCATGAGGTAAGCCTTGCGTATTCTATTCTTTTTAACACCTTTTTATCTTTGCCGTCTTTGACCTCTGAAATTGCCTCTTCACACTTTTGCAATATCTCATCATAGTCCTTCCCAATATAAACAACGTCCGAAAACTCTTCAACCTGAGGCATTGAGGTTGAGACAATCGGCTTTCCAGTAGCTAAATACTCATAGAATTTAAGTGGACTTACATTTTCTGATAATTTATTAACTCTAAAGAGGTTCAAACACACATCAAATTGCGAAACATACTGAGGCAAGATTTGATGGTCAATTCTTCCTAACATATATACATTTTTGTATTTTTTGAGGTTATCTACATTCACACCTGCGCCAACAGGCCCAATCAAGACAAATGACCAATTTTTTCTTTTTGTTGCTAAATACTCTATCAGCTGTGTATCAATCCATGTATGAATGACACCTACAAAGCCAAAGATAGGATGAGGAATATTTTTCATATTCTCTGGAACAGGAGCTTTTGTTGCTGCCTTGTTAAAATGCTCAAACTCTGCCCCATTTGGTACAAGATATGTTTTTGGATTTAGGTTTTTGAGTTTGTTGTAAAGACCCATTGTTGTTGTAAAAACTACATTACTCTTTTTAGCAAGTTCATCCTCCATCTCCTCTACAACCTGCTTGTCAATGAAACCCTGAAACTCTGAATGTTTGTCTATACAGTCATACACTAAAAAGCCATAAGGTAGATATTCCAAAAGGTCAACTGTGTTTGGCATATATGTCCAAATAATAGGTAATTTTAGGTTAAAATTCTGATAGATTACTTCTTGCACAAACTTTGCAATTTTCTTTTGATTGAATCTGTTGAGTGATCTTTTTTTGTTATAAAAAGGCAGTATCGGTGGCAGAGCAAAGACATACAGATTTTCTTTGACTCTCTTTGGAGATTTTCTAAACTTGGTCAAATACGACCTCAAACTTGGGTCTTTCAATGGTCCGATATAAGTTACTGGGGGATCTAAGTAAAATATTCTACAGTTTTCTGGCATTCTTTTCATTATCTGTTGTTTTCGCGTAGGTATTGGGTCCCATGGCGTTGTCGAAAAGCAAATTATATCAATCATCTTTTATCATCCTTAGCTTTTAAGTGTTGTTATCAAATTTTAAGATACAATATTTTTAGCAAAATAGTCAACAAAAAATTCTAAAATCTCTTGACCAATCGAAATAATTTGTAATACTATGGTTTTGATAAATTTTATGTGGAGGGAGAAGATAATGAAGATTGTAGACCAAAAGGGAAGATTATTTGGCATTATCAACGTTGTAGACCTCATCTTGATTGTGCTGATTGCAGCTATTGCGTGGGTAGGGTTTGTCAAAATTTCATCGCATGGAAAGGTATCTGAAAATGCATCACAAGACGAATTTGTAGAAATCAAATATGGCGAAGCAATTATCAACGTGAAGATACCTCTTGTTGACCCTGTGATGGCTGAGTCTTTACACAAAAACGATTTTTTAGTAACTGGAAACACGTTAACAAAATCATATATTAAAGATGTCCAGATAAAAGATGGAATATATGAAAGAACGTCGTCAGACGGCAAAGTTGTTGTTGCAACTCATCCATATAAAAAAGATGTCTATGTTACAATCTATGGGTATGTGACATTTGAGGGTGCTACCATAAAATTAGACAAACAAACAGTGAGAGTTGGCAAAACCTTTTATGTAAAAACAAGAACTACTGAGCTTGTTGGGGTTGTAACGGGGGTTAAAATTGTGAAAGAGTAGGGATGTGAAATGATGGTAAGAGAAAGTATTGCCTATAAAATAGCAGTATTATTCTATAGATTCTTAAAAGAAAGTAGGATTTATGAACTTATATCAAAACTCTTTTACTTATCCCGCTATTCTATAATATTTGAACTTGTAAGGAAAGAGGCAAAACAAAAATATATAAGCAGTTCTTTGCTCTTGAGGGCTATAGAAAGTTTCTATAGCTTTTGCATTACAAAATCCTTCAACGTAATTCGTAAGCTCAAAAGATTTTGGTCAAATAGCTTTTTGTTAAGTTTAGTGAAAAGTCAAATATGCCTTTTTAAAAAGAGAGCTATCTCTACTTTCATTTTTTACATCTTTGTCTTCTATGTAGGTTTTTTCATTGGTGAGGCAATTAAAAATAGACTCTCTGTAACAAAAGTTGTGATTCTATTTGTTTTGACAATAGTAAATCTCGGAAATACTCAACAAAATGCTGAAAAATATGCACAAAATAGCTTAATCCTCAATTTCTTTAAAGAAATCTTCTCTTAAGAGAAATTTATTGAAAGGTGAAACAGAGATGGTTGAGAGAAAAGGGCTATATATTACTTCATTTTTGATATTCTTCTTAGGTTTAATAGGAGCTTTGGTATCATTGAAAATCTCTTTACTCGGACTGGGTTTATTTTTGCTTGTATTAATTGTATTTGAAGACCCATCAAAGCTCTTGTATGGTGTTGTACTTTATGCGTTTGTGGATTTTATTTTTAGAAAAGTAGGTGCACTTGGAAATTTAGCATCTATATGGGATGAGGCTCTTTTTATATTAATTGTCTTTGCGTTTATCCTAAAATCAATTTTGAAGAACAATCCCAAACTGAGAGGTTCGCCATTAGATATGTATATTATTGTCTTTTTAATTGTTTGCATTTTCTTGCTTTTAAAAAATTCGCCAGATATGAGAATTGCAATTGAAGGATTTAGGGTATATGCTGAATACGCTCTGTGGTTTTTTGTAGGCTTAAATTTGCTTAAAAATACTTTCCAGTTCAAAAGATTTATTTCTGTTTATATCTTTATGATGTTTTTGATATCTTTATATGGTATTTACCAGTATATAATTGGAGTTGAAATTCCATCGAGCTGGATTGATAGCAGTTTCGAAACATATATACGAACACGAGTCTTCTCAATCATAGGAAGTCCAAATGTTTTAGGAAGCCTACTTGCAATGTCTATACCTTTTGTTCTTCCTTTTGCATTATATGAAAAGAGCATCTCAAAAAAGGTTTACTATTTTATAGTTTTAATCTCAATGATAGTCTGCCTTGGTTTTACATTTTCAAGAGGTGCATGGCTTGCATTTTTAGTCTCCATGATCTTATATGGATTTTTTATAGACAAAAGAGTTTTAGGTTTTCTGTTTTCAATAATAGTGTTAGTTCCAATTCTTGCTCCTTCAATATTGATGAGAATACTTTATATGCTAAGCAGCCAGTACGCAAAAAGTAGTGCAAGAGCAGGTAGAATTGCCCGCTGGACAAAGGCTTTTGAGATTTTAAAAGACAACCTCTTGTTTGGTGTTGGTTTTGGAAGATTTGGAGGAGCTGTTGCAAAAAGGAACATAGCAGGTGCGTTTTATGTTGACAATTTCTACCTCAAAAGTGCTGTGGAAATGGGAATTATTGGGGTTATCATTATGGCATTGACCTTTGTAATGGGATTACTCTTAGCAGCAAGAGTGATTAAGCATTTAAAGTCAAAAGAACTTAAAAAAATAGGAAGTGGAATTCTAATTGGCCTTGCAACAGTTTTAGTACACAACATTGTTGAAAATATCTTTGAAGTTCCAATGATGACAACTTACTTCTGGTTATTCTTAGGATTTTTGTTTGCTTTAAAATATATTGACACTGAAAATATTATGTATGAAGATTATTTATCAAAAGATGGGGGAAGCTAAGGATGCCATTTGACGGAGTTGTTCTCAGTAGACTTAAAAAAGAGCTTACGCTTGAGCTTGTTGAAGGAAAGGTTGAAAGAATTTATCAACCAAATCAATTTGAAATAAATATTTATATATACAAACTGGGCAAAACAAAAAAACTGATAATATCTGCAAATCCATCGCTTCCAAAAATATATATTACAGAAAAACAAAAGAAAAATCCTGAAGTTGCACCAAACTTCTGTATGATTCTTCGGAAAAACCTCCTTGGCTCAAAAATCACAAACATTTATCAAGAGGGTTTAGAGAGAATTGTTAGAATAGAATTTGAAACAAAAAATGAACTTGGTGATATTGAAAGGAAATACATTATATTTGAAATGATGGGGAGACATAGTAATATATTTTTGGTCGATTCAAATCACAGAATCATTGACGCAATAAAGCGAATCTCTTTTGAAAACTCGCCACGCGCCGTTTTGCCAGGTGCTAAATATACCCTTCCACCAGTTTTGACAAAGAAAAATCCACTTGAAATTAGTTTCCAAGAGTTTTGTTTGTTTTTCGAAAATACAAATAAGAGCTTTGAAAATATCCTTACTGACAATTTGTCAGGAATTAGCAAACAATTTGCAAATGAGGTTTTGTTGCATGCACAAGTTTTTGAAAAAAATTTTGAGAAAAATGAATCAATTAAAAGGATTTTTGAATCTTTAAAAGAATTATTATATTGTATAGTAGAAAAAGGGGAAATTTTGCCAACGTTGTACACTGACAAAGGAAATGTAGTAGATTTTTATGTAATAGACTTAAAAAGCTATTCAAACTATTCAAAAAAGTTTTTCCCAAATATCAACAGCTGTATAGAGGAATACTATTCCAAGAAAGAAGAACATACAATTTTTATCGAAAAGAAGCAATATCTTCAAAAAATAATTGAACAAAATATCAAAAAACTGAGTCAGAGGTATGAGCAAAACCTGCAGAAAATAGATGAGGCAAAAAATGCTGAGCTTTTCAAAAAGTATGGAGACCTAATCTTGGCAAACTTATACCAACTAAAATCCACATCTGAGGATTTTATTGAAGTTGTTGATTATTATACTGAGGACTTAAAGCAAATTAAGATTCCTATTGATAAAGATAAAGACATGAAACAAAACGCAGAGAAGTATTATAAGCTCTATAACAAATTAAAAAAAGCTGAAGAATATGCCAAAACTGAAATTTATGCGATCGAGAGTGAATTGGAGTTTTTGCACAGTTTAGAAGCACTGCTTGAAAAAAGTACAGAACTTGAAGACCTCTTAAGCATTGAAGAGGAATTGGAAAGGGAAGGATATATAAAAAATACCCCAGATGGAAAGAAAAATGCGAAAAAGAAAGATACAAAAAAACCAAATCCTCATCACTTTATCAGCTCAGATGGCTTTGACATCTATGTGGGTAGAAACAACATTCAAAATGATTATCTAACACTAAGGTTAGCATCAAGCAACGATATCTGGCTTCATACTCAGAAAATCCCAGGTTCACACGTTATAATACGAACAAACAACAGAAACGTACCTGATAGGACTTTGCTTGAGGCTGCACTACTCGCTGCATATTTTAGCAAAGCAAAAAACTCAAGCAAAGTACCTGTTGATTATACTTACGTTAAATACGTGAAAAAGCCACCCAAATCAAAACCAGGATTTGTTATATATGAGAACTTTAAAACTATAACTGTTGATTCACCTACAGCCATAGACGGCTTCAAAAAAGTAGAATGAGAGATGGCTTCAATGTCTAACATTAAAATAAACTGAAAATTTAACAAAAGCGGGAGGGATTCAAAATGCCAAAAGAGGGAAATTGCGTAATAGCCCAATCGGGGGGACCAACGGCTGTTATCAATGCGTCGCTCTTAGGTGTAATTGAAGAGGCGATGAAACAACATCCAATAAGAGCTATTTATGGAGCAAAGAATGGAATAATCGGTCTTATTGACGAGGAACTCTATGACCTTAGAATGGAGGACCCTGAAGAGTTAAAGCTTTTAAAAACCACACCTTCATCAGCCTTGGGTTCTTGTCGATACCAGCTAAAGCCTTTTGAGCATGATGAAAAGGACTATATTAAGATTTTCAACGTTTTTGAAGCACACAATATAAGGTATTTCTTCTATATCGGCGGAAATGATTCAATGGACACTGCGGACAAGCTCACACGCTATGCAAAAAAGATTGGTTATGATATATGTATCATAGGAATTCCAAAGACAATTGATAATGACCTTGTCATGACAGACCACTGTCCCGGCTTTGGAAGCGCTGCAAAGTATATCGCAACGTCGGTCATGGAAATAGCAAGAGATGCTGTTGTATATCCAACAAATATTGTTACAATAATTGAAGTAATGGGAAGAAATGCTGGCTGGCTTGCTGCTGCGTCAGCCCTGGCTGCAAAAGATATTGGTGCACCAGACTTAATATACCTACCTGAGGTACCATTTTCTGTTGACAAGTTCTTAGACGATGTGAGAAATATACACAAGAAGACAGGAAAAATTACAATCGTAGTATCAGAGGGTATCAAAGACAAAGATGGAAAGTACATTGCTGATATGAGTCACAAGTTTGGAATAGACGCATTCGGGCATGTACAACTTGGTGGTGCAGCGTTTGTACTTGAGAATATAATCCGTGAAGAGGTGGAAAAAAGAGTAAAATCTATTCAATTCAACGTTCTACAGCGAAGTGCTGCTCATATCATGTCAAAGACTGATGTTGAAGAGGCATACATGGTTGGAAGAATAGCTGTAAAGTATGCAGTTGAAGGTGCAAGTGGATATATGGTTGCAATTAAGCGTGATAGTGATAGTCCATATTCCAGTTCAACAGAGCTTGTTGAGCTTTATAAAGTTGCAAATGCAGAGAAATTAGTACCTCTTGCATGGATTTCGCATGACGGAAACTATGTAAAAGAAGAAGTTCTCAATTATATCCAGCCTCTAATTGAAGGTGAAGTTGAAGTAAAATTTGAAAAGGGACTTCCACGATATGCAAAGCTCAGAAAGATAATGGTGCCAAAGAAGGTTGTCTAAACTTTAAAAAAGTGTTCAATAAAACCAAATGGGTGCTGCCTCGGGAATATCACCGAGGTGCACCCATTTTTTAAATTTTAATTTTGCTATTTTGCCTGTTCTATTTGATGAGTTTCAGAGCTGCTACTTTTCTCTTTTTTGGTTATTACAGTCTTGTCATCTACATAGTCCACTATGAACTCATCGCCTTGTTTTATCTGCCCTTCTAAAATAGCTTCTGAAATCTTGTCCTCTACCATAGTCTGGATAGCTCTTTTAAGGGGCCTTGCACCAAACAGCGGGTCAAACCCTTTCTTAGCTATTGCCTCAATAAGCGCAGGTGTAAATTCTGCATAATACTCGCTTGATTTTATTCTTTCCTTTAAGTTGTTGAGCAAAATTTCAACTATCTTTTTAACATCTTCCTCATCTAATGGATGGAATACTATAATCTCGTCTATTCTGTTCAAAAACTCCGGTCTAAAGGTCTTCTTTAGCTCACCCATAACACTTTCTTTTATCTGCTCATATGTTCTCTGTTTTTCGTCCTCAGATGTAGAAAATCCCAATTTCTTTGGATTTGTAATGAGTTGTGCACCAATGTTTGATGTCATGATAATTACTGTGTTTCTAAAGCTTACAGTCCTTCCTTGAGAATCAGTAAGTCTACCATCATCAAGTATCTGCAAAAGAAGGTTAAAAACATCAGGGTGAGCTTTTTCTATCTCGTCAAACAGTACAACTGAATATGGTCTTCTTCTGACCTTTTCTGTAAGCTGTCCACCTTCTTCATACCCAACATAACCAGGAGGTGAACCAATTAGCTTTGATACATTGAATTTTTCCATATATTCTGACATGTCAATTCGAATAAGAGCATCTTCTGTGCCAAACAGTGCTTCAGCAAGTGCACGACAAAGCTCTGTCTTACCAACACCAGTTGGACCTAAGAATATAAACGAACCAATTGGTCTTTTTGGGTCTTTGAGGCCAACTCTTCCGCGCCTTATCGCTCTTGCAACAGCTCTTACAGCTTCATCCTGCCCCACCACACGCTTGTGCAATACCTCTTCTAATTTCAAAAGTCTTTCAGATTCATCCTCTGTAAGCTTGTTAACAGGAATACCTGTCCAGCTTGAAACAATGTATGCGATATCATTTTCAGTGACAATTGGCTGTGCCTTTTGCTGGTCGTTAGTCCAAGAATTCTTGACCTTTTCAAGCTCTTGGCGAAGTTTTATAATCTCATCTCTTATCTTTGCAGCTTTTTCATATTCTTGAAGCCTGATTGCCTCTTCCTTTTCTTTTTCAAGCTTTTCAATCTTTTCCTCATGCTCCTTTACATGAGGTGGAAGTGTGTACATTTTAAGTCTTACACGCGATGCAGCCTCGTCAATCAAGTCTATCGCCTTGTCTGGTAAGTACCTGTCTGTAATATACTTTGTGGAAAGATCAACAGCAGCTTTTATAGCTTCATCTGTTATCTTAACACCATGATGAGCCTCATACTTGTCTCGAAGCCCTTTTAATATTTGAATAGTCTCTTCCGGTGTTGGCTCACCAACCAAGATGGGTTGGAACCTTCGCTCTAAAGCTGCATCTTTTTCTATATGTTTTCTGTACTCATCAAGTGTTGTTGCACCAATTACTTGAATCTCACCGCGTGCAAGTGCCGGCTTTAAAATGTTTGAGGCGTCAATTGCACCTTCTGCCGCACCAGCACCAATAATCGTGTGCATCTCATCAATAAAGAGAATAACATTTCCTGCTTTTCTGACCTCTTCCATTGCTTTTTTTAGCCTTTCCTCAAATTCGCCTCTGAACTTTGACCCTGCAACCATTGCAGAAAGGTCAAGTGCAACAACTCTTTTGTTTCTCAAAAGTTCAGGAACATTTCCTTCAACAATCTTTTGGGCAAGTCCTTCAACTATTGCCGTTTTACCAACACCAGGCTCGCCAATTAAACATGGGTTATTTTTTGTCCTTCTTGACAGAATCTGAATAACCCTTTCTATTTCCTTTTCACGACCAATAACAGGGTCAATTTTACCCTCAAGCGCAAGCTGTGTCAAATCTCTGCTAAATTGATTCAGAGTTGGCGTGTTTTGTGTCTGGAAGTTTATCTGCTGCTGAGGAGATACCCCACCCATATTTTTTGCATCTTCATTAAGCAGTTTCATGATTTCTTCAAAGAGTTTTTGTGGGTCAACGCCCAAATCCATCAATATTCTAACAGCAACACTCTCACCCTCACGCATGATAGCAAGCAAAATATGCTCTGTGCTTATATATGTGCTGCCAAGCCTTCTTGCTTCCATAAATGCAATTTCAAATACCCTCTTTGTCCTTGGTGTAAATCCTGTCGGCGGTTGTGGAAGTTGATAATCTCCTCTGCCAATTAGTTCTTCTATCTCGTCAATCACCTTTTCTTCAGTTACACCCTGACTTTGCAAAACTCTTGCCGCAATACCACCACCTTCTCTAATCAAGCCCAAAAGTAAATGTTCTGTCCCCACATAGTTATGACCAAGCTCGGCAGCAGATTGCTGCGCAAGCATTATTGCTTTTTCTGCTCTTTCTGTAAATCTTCCTTGGAACATCTTTTTAAAACCTCCTTTAGTCTAAAATTTTTCTTATAAGCTCTGCTCTTTTTATGTCCCTTTCCTCAGGTGTCATTTCCCTTCCAAAATAGTCTTGTATCATAGCTGGTTGAATTAAGTTAAGAAGCACATCCACCTTATCTATTGTAGTCTCTTTTATTATACCCATACTGATGCCCATTCTCACATCAGACATGAGTTTAAGTGCCTCGTTTGATGAGATATTTCTTGCATATTTCAAAATCCCAAAAGATCTGTATACCTTGTCTTCGATAAATGCTCTGTTCTCAGTTAAAAGTTTTAGTCGTGCTTGGCGTTCTTGTTCGATTATCTGGTTTGTGATTGAAACAACATTTGCAATGATGTCCTCTTCAGGCTGACCCAACGTAATCTGGTTTGAGATCTGATAAAGATTTCCTACAACTTCACTGCCTTCACCATAAAAACCTCTTACAGCAATTCCAAGTTTTGTTATTGTCTCAATGATTTCTTTAATATAGCCAAGAAGGGTAAGTGCCGGAAGATGAAGCATGAAAGACGCCCTCAGTCCCGTTCCAACATTGGTAGGACAGGACGTAAGATATCCCCATGTTTCGTCATAAGCATATGGAAGATGCTCTTCTAAAAAGTCATCAATTCTATTTGCATCCTCCCAAGCCATTTGGATGTTCTGTCCTCTGTATAACACCTGGATTCTTAAATGGTCTTCTTCATTTATCATTATGCTTATATTTTCATTTTGGTCAATTGCAACAGCACTTTTTATCTTTGATGAAACCAAAGCAGGTGAGATTAAATGTTTCTCAATTAGAACCTGCCTTTTTAAAAGAGGCAATTTTTTAATCTCATAAAAATCAAATTTGTATTGCTTGTTTTTTGATATTACATCTTTTACTCTATCTATTACAAGACCAGCATCATAATCGTTCATCTTTATGGTAAAGGGAACATCTGAAAGATTTCGCGCAAGCCGAATTCTGCTTGTTACAACAACTTCATCCATTTTGCAAATCACTCCCGAGAAAGTTTCTTTTCAAGTTCTCTTATTTTGTCTCTAATCTCTGCAGCCCTCTCAAACTCCTCATTCTTTATAGCTATGTTTAACTCTATCTTAAGCTTGTCAATCTCTCTTTTGATTGCAATATTTTCACCCATCTTAGATGGTATCTTGCCAACATGCTTTGTATTCCCATGGATTCTTCTGAAAATAGGATAGAGCTTTTCGGAAAAAGAGTTATAACACATTGCACACCCAAATCTACCTGTTCGCTTAAACTCTTCAAAAGTCATGCCACAACCTTTGCATGTAATTTGCATCTCAAAAGAAGGTTTTATCATTTGTGTGCCAAAAGCCGGCTCTAAAATTCCGGCTAAAAAGTTAGTGACCGAAAATGGTGCATCAAATTCTATTGTGCCTTTTTGCTTTGCACACACCTCACAAAGATGCATCTCAGTTTTAACACCGTTTATAATCTGAGTATAGTGTACAGTTGCTGGTCGCTTTCTGCAATTTTCGCAAAGCATTATAAAACTCACCATCCTTTAAAAAACCTCTACTGTATAAATATTACCCATTCATAAGAGAAATTATCATAGCTTTTAAAATTAACATCCTTAAAGTATCTTTCAAAGGTTGATTTATGGGCAGCGACTTGTCATTCAGCGCAGCCTTCATCAAATTTGCTTCTCTTTGGGTTATAGCGCCGTTTTCCAACAAACACTCAATAATTTCATTCGCTTGATGCTGAGTAACAGGAGAATTTATGTTATTCAGGATATTCTCAAGCAGATTCGAGTTATTTTCAAACTTTATCTTTACTATGCGAATTGAACCACCACCGCCACGCTTGCTTTCTATATAATATCCTCTTTCAATTGTAAAGCGTGTTGAAAGAACATAGTTTATCTGTGACGGTGCACAGTTGAAAAAGCTTGCAAGCTCATTTCTCTGAATCTCAACTTCACCATCTTTTTTTTCAATTAGCTGCTTTATGAATTCTTCAATGATATCAGACAGCCTTGGCATAAAAACCTCCCCCGTCTTAAAACCCGTGTTGACTTTGACTATCTTTGACCTTGTAATTATATTTTAATATATTTTCTTTTGAAATGCAAGATATTTCTTGTTGTTAAAATGTGATAAATATATTATAATGTCTTGTATAAAATACTAAAAAGAGAGGAACAGCAACCCTTTGAAAGCCAAAAGAAACTTAGCAGTGATCTTGCTTATTTTGCTTGCAATTGTGATGGTAACGTCTGTTGCTATAAAAACTGAGCAAATACTCACAAGTGTGATTTTAAAAAGCCATCACAATGCTGAAAAAACTCCCTTTTCGCATTTATTTGATAAGAAAAATTTAAAAATTCAACCCTTTAATATTATATCAAAAAATTTAAATGAGGTAACCAATACAAATAAAAGTACAACCCAAAAATTTTCAGAGCCAGTAACCAGATCAGTTTATATAACAACTAAACCTTTTAGTCCGGTAGCACCAACGTCAAAAGATACATCAAATATCGAAAACATCCCAAAAAAGATGGTATATCTAACCATAGATGACGGACCGTCATCTGAGACACCTAAAATACTCGAGATTTTAGAAAAAGAAGGAATAAAAGCTACTTTCTTTGTGGTTGGATACAACTGCGTAAAATATCCGAACTTCCTCAAGCAAATTTCTCAAAAAGGTCATTTAATTGGCAATCATTCGTACTCGCACAAGTATAAAGTAATTTACAAAAGCTTTAAAAACTTTGTTGACGACTTTAACAAGGCTCAAGATGTGATATACAAGATTACAGGTGAAAAGCCGAAATATTATAGATTCCCCGGCGGGTCTTTAAATAAAGTATCACCTCAAATAAAAGAATTTTTTGACAAAAACAAGATAACATACATTGATTGGAATGCCATAACCGGTGACTCATCAAAGAATCACGAAAAACTCACTTATAAGGATATAATCAAAATGACTTTTGCAACTATAAAGAATAAAAAACAAATAGTTTTGCTAATGCACGACAGTCCTACAAAGAAAAATGTCATTGAAGCTTTACCCTATATAATCAAAACTTTGAAATCTCAGGGCTATGTCTTTGAAACAGTAGACAAAATGCCAAAGCCTCTGCAATTTAAAATAAAGGCCGCATCATTACACTGATGCGGCTTATTTAGCCCCATTTTATTTTAACCTGCAGCAATTTACCTTGTTGCTCTTATCTTTGAGAAGCAATCACTGCAGTATATGGGTCTGTCATTTCTTGGCTTGAACGGAACCTTTGTCTCTTTCCCGCATGCGCTACAAACTGCATCGTAAAGTTCACGTCTCTTTTCCTGTCTTGAATCTCTTCTTTGCATAACCTTTCTTCGGTCTCTGCACTCTTTGCACCTTGTAGGTTCGTTCTTGAACCCTTTTTGTGCATAGAATTCTTGTTCACCTGCTGTGAACACAAACTCTCTTCCACAATCCTTGCAAACCAATACCTTGTCTTGATACATTCAAAATTCCCCTCACTTCATGGATTTAGATTTTTCCGACGTGTATTGTTCATCCTGAACAACCAACGTCCCTTTAATTATAACCCCATTTTCTCAATTTGTAAATAGCAAATTAAAAAAATTTTTTACTCTTCTTCTTCCTCGGTCATTTGAGCCTTTGCTGCCTCAATTACTTTCTGAGCAATATGGCTCGGCACTTCTTCATATCTCACAAATTCCATTGTAAATGATCCTCTTCCCTGGGTCATTGACCTGAGGTCTGTTGCATACTTGAACATCTCAGCAAGCGGTACCTCTGCCTCTATTTTTTCCATGTTCTTATCAACAGGCTCCATTCCCAAAACTCTTCCTCTTCGCTTATTCAAATCTCCCATTATGTCGCCTGTGTAACTCTCTGGTACAACAACTTTTACATTCATGATAGGCTCAAGAAGCACTGGGTTTGCCTGTGCCAAGCCTTTCTTGTATGCAAGAGAGGTCGCAACCTTGAAGGCAAGCTCTGAGGAGTCAACTGGGTGATATGAGCCATCAACCAGTGTTGCCTTAAGATTCATCACTGGATAGCCTGCCAGAACACCTTTTTTAATACATTCTCTCAATCCTTTTTCAACAGCCGGGATATATTGTTTTGGCACAGCTCCACCGAAGATCTTCTCTTCAAATACTAAATCTTCACTGTCGCCTGGTTCAAATTCAATAAATACATGTCCATATTGACCATGTCCACCTGTTTGCTTTTTGTACTTTCCTTCACTCTTTACCTTCTTTCTGATAGTCTCTCTATATGGAACTTTCGGGTCAGACAATACAACAGATACACCAAATTTATTTTTTAGTTTATTTACAATCACATCAATATGAAGCTCACCAATCCCGTATATGATATTCTGACCTGTTTCGTTGTTCTTTTCAATCTTAAAGGTCAAATCTTCTTCCATCAATCTATGAAGCCCATTTGAAATTTTCTCTTCATCACCTTTTGTCTTTGGTTCAATTGCAAGCATAAGCCATGGATGTGGAAACTCAATTGTCTCAACTTGAAGTAATTTAGATGGGTCACACAGAGTAGTATTTGTAAATGTAGATTGCAGTTTTGTCACAACTCCTATATCACCTGCTTTTAGCTCTGCAGTTGGTATTTGTTTTTTGCCTCTTATAATAAAAAGCTGAGAAATCTTTTCTTGCCTATCTGATGAAGTGTTGTAAAGAGTCACATCTGGCCTTAAAATTCCGCTTATAACTTTGAGAAATGTAATTCTGCCAACAAATGGATCAGCAACTGTTTTAAACGCAAATGCGCAAGCTGGCAAACTTGTATCTGGTTTTAACACAATTTCACTATTATTTTTTACATCTTTTACCTTGAATTCTTTTTCTGCTGATGAAGGAAGAAGTCTTACAATTGCATCTAAAAGTTCTTTAACTCCCAAATTTTTTAAAGCAGAACCACACATGACTGGAAATACCGACCTTGAAAGTACACCCAGCTTCAATCCTCTGAAAATTTCCTCTGTTGAAATCTCCTCGCCAGAAAAGTACTTTTCCAAAAGTTCTTCATCGTTTTCAACAGACGCCTCTATTAAACTATTTCTGATCTCCTCAACTCTATCAATCAACCCGCTCGGGATTGGAACTTCCTTTGCGGAGTTGTTCTCATACACATATGCTTTTTTAGATATGATATTTACAAAGCCTACAAATTTACCATTTTCAATTATAGGATACTGAATTGGAATTGCCCTTGGAGTCAAGATATCACCAATTTTCTTAAATGCCTTTTCAAAATCAGCATTCTCTTCATCCATCTTATTTACAAAAATTAAAACCGGCAATTTTTTGCTTTCTGCAAACTCCCATCCTTTCTCTGCACCAACTTGGACACCTGTCTTTGCACCAATCACCAAAACTGCAGAGTCTGCAACATGGACAGCCTCACAAACCTCACCAACAAAGTCAAAATAACCAGGTGTGTCAAGTATGTTTATTTTATAATCTCCCCATTCAAGCGGCTCAACTGTCATCGAAATAGAAATTCGTCTTTTTATCTCCTCAGGGTCAAAGTCCGAAGTGGTTGTACCATCTTCTGTTCTGCCAATTCGGTCAATACACTTTGCATTAAAAAGCATACTGTCTGTTAAAATTGTCTTTCCATCCCCGCCGTGTCCAAGCAAAACCACATTTTTAATATACTGCGGAGCATATTCTTTCATATTACATTCCCCCTTGAATTTTGACTATGAGAAATTTGTAGATATTAATAAGATATTCTACATCAAAAACAAAAATCCTTTTAAAACTTAATATTCTCATAAACGTTTTTGAAAAAGTTCAATGTTTTAAACAAAACAAATTTTAAAATATTATACAAAAACACTGTTGATTAAATAAAAGTATTTCTGTAAAATTTTAATTAAAAACATCTTGATTTGCATCATTAAAACACTGAAAAGGAGTAGTATAAAAAGATGAGAAAAGTCACAATTGATGAATTACAAGAAGGTATGAAACTTGCAAGAGATGTATTTACCCAGTACTCACCCCATACTACATAGACCTTGCACAGGACCAAAAAAGAGAGATCATTGATGTTATAAATTACTAACACAATCCTTTTTTTATTCCTTTTTGCTAACAAGACTGATATAAGGTACTGCATTTGTGCTATAGCTTGAAGTCAGCCCTTTTATCAATTTAAAATACCCTGCAGAGGCTATCATTGCTGCGTTGTCTGTGCAGTATTTAAAATCAGGCACGTAAAATTCTATTTGATGCTCACCACATCTTTTTGAAAGTTCTTCCCTGAGTTTTGAGTTAGCAGCAACCCCACCTGCAATTGCAATTCTTTTTATATTTGTCTCAAGAGAAAGCTTTATTGTCTTTTCTACCAAAGTGTCAACTACTGCCTTTTGAAATGATGCTGCTACATCCTCTACCTTAAAATTCTCTTTACGCTGGTTTAATGTGTGCACATGGTTTATAACAGCAGATTTTAGCCCGCTAAAACTAAAATTGTACCCTTCCACCTCAGCTAAAGGGTACTTATATTTTTCTTCATCTCCATGCCTTGCAACTTTATCTATTGCAGGTCCGCCAGGATACCCCAAACCCAAATATCTTGCGATTTTGTCAAACGCCTCACCTGCTGCATCATCTCTTGTCTTTCCAACAACCTCATATCTATCATAATCTTCCAGAATTATTAAATTTGTATGCCCACCTGAAACAACCAAAACTATTAAAGGCGGCTTGAGGTCAGGATAAGTAATGAAATTAGCATATATATGCCCTTCTATGTGATTTATGGCAACAAAAGGTATCTTTCGGGCATAAGACAGTGCCTTGGCAAACGAAAGTCCAACGAGAAGAGAACCAACAAGCCCAGGCCCATAAGTTGCCGCAATTGCATCTATTTTATCAATATCTACATTTGCCTCTTTTAAAGCTATGTTAGCTACATACGAAATCTTTTCAACATGCTTCCTTGAGGCTATCTCTGGAACAACTCCGCCAAATTGATTGTGAATCTCGACTTGAGAATATACAATGTTTGACAGAACTTCTCGGCCATCTTTTACAATAGCTGCTGCTGTTTCATCACACGATGTTTCAATGCCAAGTACAACCATCTATAATTTACATCTCCTTTTTAATAGTCTTTTTAGTAGCGCTTTTATTATATCAAATTTTTAATTTGATTTTAATAAAATCACGTCATACTTTTGGTATAATATAAGAGTCTGTTAAAAATTTTCAAAGGAGGCATGGGGTTTGAGTACTTTTCAAGCAATCTTTTTAGGAATACTTCAAGGCTTGGGAGAATTTTTGCCTATTTCAAGCTCTGCTCATCTTATCATATTCCCATGGTTTTTTGGATGGAAGGAACACTCACTGGTGTTCGATGTAGCTTTGCATTTAGGTACTCTTCTGGCTGTCCTTGTATACTTCTGGAGAGACTATATCGAGATTATAATAAAAGGTTTTTCACAACCAAAGTCAGAACAAGGAAAACTTCTTTGGTTTATAATAGTGGCAACAATTCCAGGCGCTTTGTTTGGATACTTATTTGAAAACATTGTTGAGAATGTATTCAGAAAACAGTACCTATTAATTGCAATCGTACTTGCAGTTTTTGGCTTTATTCTATACTATGTCGATAAAACTGCTAAAAACAAAGTTGAACTTTCAAATATGAACATCTTGCAAGCAGGACTGATTGGAATTTCACAGGCATTTGCGCTTTTTCCGGGAATATCTCGTTCAGGTATTACAATGACAACAGGGCTTTTACTTGGGCTTAAAAAGGAAGCTGCTGCAAAGTTTTCTTTTTTGATGTCAGCACCAATCATCTTTGGAGCTGGTGCTGTGTCACTTTTGAAAAATATACATGATGTTGCAAGCCAGTTTTCAAGCTTTGCAATAGGATTTTTTACATCTGCAATTGTCGGGTTTTTAGCTATACACTTTTTGCTTGACATTGTGAGAAAAAGCGGATTTAAGATATTTGCTTACTACAGATTTTTACTGGCAGCATCTATTTTAATTGTTTTTCTTTTAAGAATGTAGACAAAAGCATCATTATAATTACTCCAATACCCAGATAGCCCATAAGAGAATACAGGCTTCTTAGAAGCTGCTCAAAACCATTAAAACCCAAAAGCAAAGCTACAATCATTACAATATTTTGAATTTCTGAACTTTTGATAGAGTAACAAAGTCCCATATAGTTTGCCAAAATTGTTGTAAGTATCTCCAAAAATGTGCACAGTATAAGAACAGCTCGCAATATATGATTGTTAGTTGCTTTCAAGAGTGGCATCTGGGAGGTTTGAGAAGAAGGATTTGAAAGTATAATTATGTTTATGAGATTCAATAGTATAAAAATTAAAATAGAAGCGATGATAATACCAATTTTTAGTTCTCTGTTTTTAAACCTATCTTTTAACTTATATATTACAGGAAATGCTAAAAGCGAATTGTATGTTGCATATAAAATTGGTGATAGATGGGTGGAATAAAGTTTTCTTAAGGTGTCTGTGAGTACATCAAATTGAAGTAATACCTCTTTAGAAAATGTGTCTTTTAAAAAAACTATAAATATCGTACCAATTAGCAAACTCACAACTATTTTATTCACGTTTATGACAGATGCAAAACCATGGCTGTAAATGATAATACTCAAGACAAAGCAAAGAATTGTAAAGAGATACCTGTTTACTCCTAAAAATTCGAAGCCGAGCTGTCCAAAAGCTGAAAACATTACAATTAAAGTGACAAATGAGAATAGCATGATGTACAACTTTAAAACTTTATTTAAAATACCGTTATCAAATCCAGTATTTGAAAAGTATAATAAAATCAAAAATATTAGAAATGAGGCTATACTGATATACCAAAAACTGGTTGTTTTATATCGAGAAAAGAAATAGAAAACCTCTTGACCTGTTGAAAAACCAGCACCAATGATTGAACCAAGAATTGTTGATGCAATTGCAAAAAACATTGCCATAACTTTGTTCTCCTACATTCTTTTTCTCAAATTAAATGTATTATACTCTTTTATTTAATATGAATATAAAGCTGCTGGAGGAAAAAAGGAAATGGAAGTTCTAAAACAAATCTTTGTTTCAATTGCTGAATATTTATCACAATTTGGATATTTAGGGATATTTATTGGTATGACTCTTGAGTCTGCATGTATTCCTGTTCCATCTGAGATAATCTTGCCACTTGGTGGATATTTGGTTTACAAAGGTATTGGGAATATATTTTCTATGAGTTTAGTAGCAACACTCGGAGGCTATGCAGGCTCTGTAATTGCATACCTAATTGGATATTATGGTGGTCGACCCTTTATCCTAAAATATGGGAAGTACTTCTTTATCTCAAAACACGACTTTGAAAGAGCAGAAAAATTCTTTCAAAAAAGAGGAGAGATTACAATATTCTTGAGCCGCCTTTTGCCTGTCATAAGGACGTTTATCTCACTTCCTGCTGGAATCGCAAGGATGAATTTTGTTAAATTTTCGGTGTATACAATCTTAGGTTCATTTCCTTGGTCCTCAGTATTTGTGTACCTTGGCAAAAAGTTTGGAGACAACTGGAAAACAATTGAGGAACATTTAAAAGGTTTGGATTATCTTATCCTGGCTGTATTAGTAATTGCAATTTTGTCATATGTGGTCATCAAACTGACACGGTCTAAAAAGAGGGTTGATGTTGAATAAATATTAATATTGGTGTATAATTATAAAAAATCTGATTGGCGAGGTAGAATAGGATGAAGATAGATGAGATCATTTCCTACGATAAACAGCACTATGTAAATGTTTTTGGAGACAGAATTCCAATTGCCTTTGAAAAAGGAGAAGGCTGTATACTTTATGATACAGAAGACAGAGAATATCTCGACTTTATCTCTGGAATTTCTGTGTGCAATTTAGGTCATAGTCATCCGAAATTTGTTGCAGCCCTGAAAGAGCAAATTGAAAAATTAATACACACATCAAGCCTTTTTTATATAGAAAATCAGGCCATTTTGGCCAAAAAACTTTGCGAAATTTCACCTTTTGACAAGGCTTTTTTCTGCAATTCAGGTGCTGAGGCAAACGAAGCTGCAATAAAACTTGCAAGAAATTATTTTTATAAAAAAGGAAGCAACCGATATAAAATTATAACACTCATAAACTCATTCCACGGAAGGACACTGGCAACAACTGCTGCAACAGGGCAAAAGAAATATCAAAAGCCGTTTGAACCAATGCCAGAGGGATTTGTAAATGTTGAATGTGACATCGAGAAGATAAAAAGTGCAATAGATGACAAGACAGCAGCTATTATGATTGAGCTTGTGCAGGCAGAAGGTGGAATTAAAGTACTTGAAAAGGAATTTGTGAATGAAATCTACAAGCTTTGCAAGGAAAACGGGATTCTCTTTATAATTGATGAGGTACAAACAGGAATTGGCCGCTGTGGAAGCCTGTTTTGCTTTGAACAGTATGGAATTGTCCCTGATATAATCACACTTGCAAAGGGACTGGGAAATGGTATTCCTATTGGTGCAATGCTGTGCAAAGAAGAGGTTGCAAGCTTTGAACCTGGCGAACACGGTTCAACATTTGGAGGAAATCTTTTAGCAACAAGAGCAGCTTTAGAGGTATTGAAAATAATAGAAGAAGAAAATATAATCGATAATGTAAAGAATATGGGTAGCTATTTAAAACAAAAGCTTTTAGAACTAAAAGAGCTTTTTAAATCAATTATAGATGTTCGCGGTTTGGGACTATTGATTGGAGTGGAATTTTCTTTCCCTGTTAAAGATATGGTAAAAGAGCTTGCATTAAATGGGCTTTTGACAAGCAGTTGCGGTGGGGGTAATGTTGTAAGGTTTGCCCCGCCCTTGATTGTTCAAAAAGAACATATTGACAGAGCAATTGAAATTTTCAATGAAGTGGTGAAAAAGTATGACAACATGGGAAGATCTTGAGAAAAGCTGTCTTTCTTGCACAAAATGTCCAATTTCAAAGGATAGGACAAATGTTGTTATTGGAGATGGCAATAAAAATGCTAAACTCATGTTTATTGGCGAAGCGCCGGGTGAAGAAGAAGACAAACAAGGAAAGCCGTTTGTTGGAAGAGCAGGAAAGCTTCTTGACCTTGCATTGGATGCATTAGAGCTTTCTCGTGAGAATGATTTTTACATCTGCAATATCCTAAAGTGTCGACCGCCCAACAATCGTGTACCAACAGAGTATGAGGCACAAAATTGTCTACCATTTTTGCGGACGCAAGTAAAACTTGTGCAGCCCAGAATAATAGTCTGTCTTGGCGCAACTGCTATGAAATATATTCTTGGTAGGAATCTTAAAATCACTCAAGACAGAGGTAAGTGGTTCCAAAGAGGAGAATTTCATATTATGGCTACATACCACCCAGCAGCACTCCTTCGTGACCCGAGCAAGAGAGAGGACTTTTACCGGGATTTGAAGAGTGTGAAAGAGAAGTTAAAAGAGATTTCAAACACAATTTAAGAGCAGAATAATTAAAAAAGAGCCGACCCTTACAAAGGGTCGGCTTTTAAAATAGGAGTTCGAGGGGTTATGAGGATAGAGGGATTACCTTGTTTGCTACCTTGTTGAAATATCCCCGCAGACCTACCTTCTCAATTATTTGAAATAGAAACAATCTAATAAAACTAAAGGCACCTGACAAAGCCAGGTGCCTTTTTGCCAAAGAATGTAGCCCTTTTTTAAATAATTATAGACTCCATCACTACACTCTTTGACATATGTTTCGGCAGCCTGGCGACCATAGGAAGCCATGCTTCCGACAGGCCCATGGCTTTGCGCCCCTGCCTTTCGACAGGTTTGCCTTTGTCGACATATGTCTTTTAACTTTTGTTATTTGGTTCGTAATCTTTGTATAAAATTATGATTTGTTTATCATTTTACATTGTTTTTATCTTATTTTCAATATTATTTATATTCCAGATTACCTAAAATTAGGTATTAAATAAACCCTTCATGTAAATGCTACTCTGTTTCATTCACAAAATATCGAGATGTTATTGCTATATTTGTAATTTTACGAGTAGGAATAATCGTTAAATTAGCTTCAGGGGAAATGGGTGTATTGGTGGGGTTAATTATACGTTGCTCTTTTAAATAGTTAATTACATTCTCAGGCATCGTTACAAATTTCAACTCTAATTCTCCTCCTTCAAATTCCAGTGAATCATTTGCAATAAGAGCACCATTTATCTGTTTTACTTTTTCCGGAATATTAACAGCACCTTTTGAAATAATATAAAGATCATTCGAGTTTGCTTTAAATATATCATTATTATCATTATCTTTATCATCCACTGTACTTGGTGAAATCACCAGTTGGTAACCATCTATCTGTTGTATGTCTTTCTTTGTAACATTATCAAAATTTACCAACCTGTTCAGGTAACTATCCTGAATTGGAGCAATTATCTGTGGTATTTGAGGATATTGAATTTGAAAGCTAATATTTGGATCGTACTTAAAAATGTCTTTTATGTTGTCAGGTAGGTTTTCAATACCATAAATATATTTATATTTAATGCCATACGCTACCTCTATATCTATTTCTCTTTCTCTATTATTTTTATCTGAGCTATTTATAGTTACTTTATCTGAGCAAATAATCTCTTTAGCCTTTATGGTTATATCTGTTTTATTATCAATATTTATATTCAAATTCTTACAATAAATAACTGCATTTGCAGCATCTATTGTAGCAGATGTTCCTATGTTCAGTGTATCAGCATATACTACTGTGTTAACATCTTCATTCACAGTTTCTACCTTAAGCAAGCCTTTGTCTGTTATCTCTATCGTTTTACCATAAAGCTTTGCCTGGGGATTTAAAAAGAGTTCACCACCATCAATCTTCAGAGAATTAAAATAAACAAAGTCATTAACAGTTAGTGAGTTATCCTTTCCCTCTATATCTAATGCATTGCAAAATATCTTATCGGCTAAGATTGTATTATCTTTTCCTTTAAGAGATATGCCAGCATTTGAAAATAAAATCTTAGTATTAAGAGAGTTATTATTACCATTGAACACTACTCCGTCGTCAGTATATATTAAATTATCAACTTTTACTTCATTATTATTACCATCAAAAACCAACTGCCCATCTTTTACAATAATATTACCAATCGACGAGATAGAATTTTTATTCTCTAACATTAAATCCTCTTTACAATAGATATTTCCACCAGTAACTGTTGAATTATTATGAAGTACAATATCCCCCCCACTAAACAACACATAATTAGAAATATCAAAGATACTATTATCCCATCCATCTTGTGGTGAAGGTTGTGATATAGATACGGAATATGTCCCATTTTCAAACATAGGAAAAATTCGAACTTTGCTTTGAACTATCCTTCTTGTCTTGGCTAAGTCATCCAATGCCACAACTTTTATTGTTATGGTGTAATTATTATTTACTTCAGGTGGTGTGATATCAACTTTTTCGATACCTTTATAACTATTTTTTAAGATATTTACTAAATCGTCTATACAAGAAGCATATTGGTTTGACCCATTTTCCAGTTTTATATTTATTGTGATTTTATTCCCTCCTTTATTTTCAAAAAAATCAGAAATATAGTCATAAAATACGGGATCAATATACTTTTTTTTGAACTCATCAAAATCAAAATCTTTATTTGCATATTCTTTTCTATACGTCTCCTTCAAATTTCCATTTTCGTCGAAAAAATCTTCATATGTTTTATCCTTAGCTTTTCCCACAGCTTCACTTATATAGAATAAAATAAGCTCCATTGCGCTGTCAGCAGTGTATGAAACCTCTGTCTTTTTTTCTATACTTTTGCTTTGCATCAAAGATGACATGGTCAATTCAATTGTACCGAGTATGACAGCAAACAACACGGTAAATAGGATTATAACAAATATTAAGGCAAAGCCTCTCTCCTTTTTTAAAATGACGTTGTTTTTCAAGGTTTGATCACCCTTATAAAATATGTGAGCTCCTTTACTTTATTTCCCTTGCTGTCTTGCACAGTAAAATCGACTTTTTTAAGAACTTCCTCGTAATTATACACATCATACCCAACATTAAAAGTATCGTAATCGCTCACCGTATATGTAATCTTATAGACAGTATTACCATTCTCATCCTTAGACTCAATTGATTCTCCTGTCCCTTCAAAGTCAGGTTCTACATCCTTTAAAAAATGCATCACCTCTTCATAGGCCTTGCTGATCGCTTCAGAAAACTCCATAGTTCTTTGTGCCCTTACGTTTATATTCAAACCTTGTTGTATAAGATTACCAAGAGGAATTAGCAAAAGTGCAATTACAGCCACTGCAAGTACGACCTCTATGAGGGTATATCCCTTCCATTTCATTTTTAAACTCTCCTACCAAATCAAAATACCCTACTTAAATAAGTTGCTCTTACCAGATTGGACATTGAAAACAGGCAGTTGTCTTTGGGGCGCAGAACTGTCTTCAAAACCGTAAAATTTTATCTCAAAATCTGCAATGATTTTATCCCCTGCATTTGTTAAAGTTATAGAATCTATCGAATAAAGAGGATAAAAACTCTTTTGCCTTTCCAACAATCTTTTAAAGTCCTCGTACGTTATAGTCCACTTTTGATGAGAAGAAAAATAGAAAACTTTATCAAACTCAGATGATGATTTTGAAGATGACAGCTTCTGTTTTTGTGATACAGAATAATCGGAAACATTAATATTAAACTCTTTTGCTAAGCGTTGAAGGTCTAAAAGTGTAAACATCTCATTTTGATTTGAAGGTAATTTTTGGCTTAACTCAGATATCTTATCCGCAATACTTTCAAATTCATTCTTTTTTTTGTTATAGCTCGATATCACCAAGTTGAGTTGATCTAAATTGTCCGAGAGCTGCTGTTTTTGAAGATTCAAATCATCAAGCTTTTCAATATAAGCTTTGAAGAAAAAAAAGTAATACAAAAAACCAAGAAAAACCATCAGAAGTACTATAAGAAACTCTTTATCTTTCTCTTTTAGCTGCACCAATTATCACTTCCTCCAAACGATATTCGCAGTTACTGAAATCGTCTTTACTACCGAATCTCCTGTAATACTTGAAAAAGAGATGTTTGTAAATAAACTACTACTCTTAAGATTTAAAATAAACTGAAAAAGAGATTCTACAGAAGTACTCTTCACTATACACGCAAATTTATCTTGTGACAAGCTCATATTTTCAAACAAAACATTTGCCGGAGTTATACTTTCTAACTCATTCAAAACTCTCAATATTTTATCATGTTCCTGATATTTTAGATTTATAAAATTTTCTTTTTGGCTAATAATTTCTCTTTGTTGAATAATATTCTTAACCTCAGAGACGCTTTTTTCTTTTTGAGTAATCAGCGAATTTAAATAAACCACATCATTTTTAACAGAAGCTATCTTTGAGAGATATATTGACGAAATTAATATAAATATAGTAATTTCTAAAATCAAAAGCAATAAAAGTAATCTTGCCCCGTTTGATTTCGGTCTTATTTCGTATTGATATGCAAGTAAAAGGTTAATATCTTTGAGCTTCTTTGCCATAGATTTATTTCTCTCCCTCTTTTTCTAATACAAGCCCGCTAAATGTTGTGACAAAAGAGCATAATTTTTCTTTTTCTAAAAATACTCTATTTTCAATTACTTCTAATTGATTTAGGTATTCTACTTCGGTATTGATTCTTGAAAATAGCAAGTCTCTAATATCAATCTTTGTGCATACCTCCCCTGTTAAATAAATTTTTGAAAGATTCTTTGTTTCTTGAGCCCGCATCCTATAGAAATCGTAAAATTTCACGATATTTTCAACAACTTCGTTGATCATATATGAGTAATAATTTAAGATAAGATCGGTTGTATTCCTATCAGCTTTAAAAACTCTTTCCAAATCATAGATTGGAAAAGTTTTTGCTAAAACTAAATCTTTGCCGTTTACAATTATTGTAGTAACATAATACCGCATTAAATTTACGATCATGAAAAGCTCATTATTATTTTCTTTTCTAATATCTCTTTCTCTGGTTACCAAACGCACCAACGAGTTTGATTCTATATCTATCCTTTTGATTTTCAAACCTAACTTCTTGCTAACGTTCAAAATACTCTCTATTAATCCTTTTGGAACTGCTACCAGGAGAATTTGCTGCTTTTTAATTTTTCCCTCATTAAAAATAGATAGCTGCTTATAATCAATTACAAAGTTATCTATATTAACTGGAAAATTTTGCCTTGCCTCAAATCTTAGTAATGAGCAAGTTTTTTCAACAGAAAGAAACGGTATTACCATTTCTCTTATTAAAATATTAGCAACTCCAGCAAGGACAATAGTGATATTTTTTTTGCTAAAATTGTTATTGACAATTCCTTCTCCTAACAAGTTATAAAGTAATTCTTCTTCCACTTTTGAATCATCTTTTATAAAATCTTCATCCGATTCAACTTCATGAAATTTATCAATCCAAAGCCTTTTTTTATCATTTCCCTCTGCAATTTTTATGTAATTCTTACCAATCTCGATTGAAGTTTTTCGAGTCATACAAATTGCTCCTTTAAATAATTTTTAATTAGTGCGACAGTAATGGACAACTTCGTACTTTTTATTTTTATTATCTTTAACTTCCACAATATATTCGATCGATATTAAATTACCCTTTTTTTCAACAGTAAAATATTTCACCTTGTTAGCCAAATAAGAAGTAGATTGCACACGCTTATTTTTATTTACATAACCATTAGAAGTCTCATACTTGTTAATAGTAATTGCTTGCTGTACGTTATTGTACTGTATTTCAATGTAATATTGCAAAAAGCTCTTTGAATCCATATCGTATTCATAAACATACATGCCAACCCTCTTGCTAAGAGGATAACATTCAATTAAATTCTGGTCACTCATTTGAAACCATTGTTTAATATCATTTTGAAGTCTTTTGGCTTGAAGCTCTATATTTACACTTTTATCTTGTTTTCGGGCTACATTGGTAATATTAATAAAAAAATCATATACAATCGTTAGTACAATAAATAAAATAGCAACACTCACCAAAACTTCTACTAAAGTATAACCATTTCTTTTAGGCTTTTTTTCTATCATTCTATTACAACACTTCCTGTTGGAATTGCTTTTATAGTAATTTTTTTCTTTATATTTGAAACACTTATGCTTACCACTTCTATCATGGTATCATAGGTTATTGGTGTAAAAGGAGCCAAAGTAAGAGCTTCTTCAGAGTTAACGTCAAATATACTATACAAAAGTCTGTTGTTATATGTAATACAACTTAAGAGTTGGTCAGCAATCTTATATCCACTTATACTCTTAAGTTTTACCCTTCGGCTAACAAGTTGCTTCAAAGTAATTACATTATTATTCTCTATCTTAATAAGTTTAACCTCAAGATATTTCTTACCTTCTATTTCTTTCGCCCAGTTATTAATTACAACAAAATACTTGTAATATGCCATCTCACTGTCTATTTTTTCATACATTTCAGTTATCATAGAGGCAATACCTTTTGCCACTCTGTCAACTTCCGCTCTTTCACTCATTACCAAATAGTTTGGAATTGTAATTGCTAATAATATGAGCAATATTGAAATTACTATTACCATTTCAACTAAGGTAAAAGCTTTACATCTTCTTCTCATTGTGGTTCTCAACTTTCATCACTTAACCTCATGCTTAGGATTACTTTTCACTATATATGCTGCAGCAGTAATTGCTGCAATTATGTCAACTTCAAACTGTTCCTTTAAGGATTCTATTCTTGTATACAGCTCACCTTCTTCTGTTGCCACATACCTTGGAGGGAGCCTGTTTAAAGTCAGAGCGAATATATCTGTTTTGCACTTCTCACATTTGCACACATCTATATCTTTTAGCACTCTATCAAATATCATTAAAACTGCTTCTTCCATGTAGTTTTTTACTTTATACATCATTTTCTCTGTCCCTCCCATCCTTTACCTTTAAGAAAATAAACCGATATACCATTCCACAATTTTATTGCCGGATAAAAGGGTTATGTAAATTGACATTGCAATAAAAGGAGCAAATGGAACTTGGGCTTTCAATGTATTTCTTTTAAGAAGTAATAAAAGAACCGCGTATATGGCTCCTGTCACAAAGCTTAAAAAATTAACAACAACTGCTTTCCCAAAATCAAAACCAACTCCGCCTGCAAACAATAACAAAACATCACCAAAACCCATTGCCCTTCCTCGAGAGAATAAATATATTACCAAAATCAAGGAACTTGAATAAATTCCCCCAAGAATTAAATGTTTTATGTTTGCCAATGAAAAGCCTTTGTCTAAAAAGTATAACAATGAGGAAAGTACAAAAAGTATCAATATGGAAAGATTGGATATCTCAAGTGTATCCACATCCACAAATGAAATATATATCAGTATGCATCCTATGAAATACGCTATCCATGTCCTGATACTAAAACCAAACTTACTGTATGCACTAATTGCACATAGCAAGGATAAAATCTCAACTATAGGATACCTCAACGGAATCTTCTCATGACAAGCTCTACATCTACCTTTTAAAATTATAAAACTCAAAACAGGGATTAAGTCATATGGCTTTATCCTTGTTTTACAATTAGGACAATGAGAGGGGGGATATACAATTGACTCCCCCCGTGGTATCCTGTAGATGCAAACGTTTAGGAAGCTGCCAAAGACGAGTGAGAAAATGTAAAAAAGAAATTTTTTCATTTCTATTCACACATCTTCAGAGTCATTGAATCATTGGTTATAAGGGCTTTCTGGAGTTGGATACAAGGATATTACATCTTGAATGTTACCACTGTTATCTACTTTATACACACCCACAGATACTGTTTCATTAAAATATTTGTAACAGAACCCTTTGTAATCTGAAGAATACTTTGGTTTTGGAACTCCTCCGCTCAAATAGGACAAAAAGTCCGCTCCATCAACTGGTTTCCATTTATCCTCATTTTCCAAACTTTTCCCATCCAAAATATACTGTTGAATAGCCATAGCTATATTCCTTGCATTTGCCAAGTCAGCATTGATTTTCGCCCTATTAATTTGCTTAACCGCCTGGGGAACAGCTATACCCACAAGTATTGCAATTATTCCAATTACTACTATCATTTCTATTAAAGTAAAACCTTTTTGCCTTGCATTAATCTTTTTTAAAAACCAGCTTAACATATTACATCCTCCTTTTTTCTAAAAATTCTAAATTATAGAGTTAAATCTTCACGCTTCCATACAACTTAAACAATGGCAAAATAATTGATATTACCAAAAAACCAACCATCAAAGCAAGAAAGATAATCATCAGTGGTTCAAACAAAGCGGTCAGTCTTGTTATCTGGTTTTCAACCTCATTTTCGTAAAAGTCAGCCGCTTTTTCGAGCATATACTCGAGCCTACCTGTTTCCTCACCGGTTCTTAGCATAATTGACACAAGTGGAGGAAATATTTTTAGCTCACTTATCGGTTGTGATAATCCCTCTCCCCCTCTAACTCTTTCAATCACCCCCTCGAACGCCTTTTCAATATAAGCATTGGAAATTACTCTTTTTGTAGTATCTAAAGCGGTCAACAAGTTAACACCAGCACCTACAAGTGTTGCCAGTGTCCTTGTAAACCTACTTGTAGCTTGTCCCAAAATTATGCTCCTAATTATAGGAATTTTGAGTTTGACTTTGTCAACCAAAATTGCCCCAAACTTAGATTTTCTAAATATTTTATACCCCATATAAAGCGAAACTATCGCAAGAATAATATAAAAGAAATTGTTTTTAAAAAACTCACCTGATTTTATAACAAAAGTAGTTATTGAGGGCAGTTCAACATTTAACTCAGAAAAAATCCCCACAAAAGTAGGTATTACAAATGTAAGTAAAAATGTCAAAACCAAAAATGCTACACATATAACAATTGTAGGATATATCAAAGCGTTTATAATTTTTTGCCTAAGTTTAATCTCTTTTTCAAAATGGATTGCCATCTTGTCCATGGCATTATCCAAAGAACCGCTTATCTCGCCTGCTTCTACCATGTTTATTAAGATTGTTGGAAAAACACTCGGATGGTCTTGCATTGCAGATGAAAGAGTATTGCCTCTTCCCACTTTATCATACAAGTCATCTAAAACCTTACCAAAATATTTTCCTCTATTTTGATTTCTCAATACATCAAGACAATTAATAATTGATATACCAGCCATTAACATTGTAGCAAATTGTCTGCAAAAAATAAACAGTTCTTTTTTAGTTACTTTTTTTTGTATTTTCAGAACTATATCCTTTTGTAATAAACCCTTTTCTTGGATATCCAAAACGTAAACACGTTTATTTTTAAGAATGTTCAAAGCACTATCTAAATCATTAGCAATAATGGTTCCTTTATACACTTTTCCCTTATTATCTATAGCTTTGTAAATAAACTCAGCCATAAAAATACTTCCCTCGCCTAATATTGCAATAGTTTATTAACAACATCTGGATCAGGAGAATATGTTAAGACATCTTCTTTTGTAATCAATCCTTTCTTATATAGCTCAACTAACGAATGCTCCATTGTTATCATACCATTCTTCATGCTTGTTTGAATTATAGATTGAATTTGGTACGTCTTGTTTTCTCTGATAAGATTTCTGATAGCAGGAGTAGCAATCATAACTTCACATGCAACAACCCTGCCTGCTCCATCTCTTCGCGTTAATAACTGCTGTGAAACAACTGCTTGCAAAACTGTTGACAGCTGAACGCGAATCTGTTGTTGCTGATGTGGTGGGAAAACATCAATTATTCTATCGATTGTTTTTGCAGATCCAATAGTGTGAAGAGTTGAAAATACCAAGTGCCCGGTCTCTGCAGCAGTAAGAGCAATAGAGATTGTCTCTAAATCTCTCATCTCACCAACCAAGATTACATCCGGGTCTTCTCGCAAAGCAGCGCGAAGAGCTGCTGCAAAACTTTTAGAATCACTTCCAATCTCTCTTTGATTTACAATACTCTTTTTGTGTTTATGCAAGTATTCGATTGGGTCTTCAAGTGTAATTATATGAACACTTCTTTCGGTATTTATTATATCTATCAAAGAAGCAAGTGTAGTAGACTTACCAGAACCAGTTGGTCCAGTAACTAAAACCAATCCTTTGCTAAGTTTTGTAAACTCTCGAATAACAGACGGAAGTCCTAAACTCTCAAATTTTGGTATTTCTTGAGGAATAACTCTGAAAGCAATTGCATATGAACCTCTTTGCTTGAATACATTCACTCTAAATCTACTAATGCCTTGTAGGCTGTAAGAAAAATCAACTTCTCCCTGCTGTTCAAGTTTTTCAAATTGTTGTGGTGTTGTAATATGCCGTACAACTCTTTCGATGGTATCAGGTGTAAGTTTTTCTTCCCCCAGATGAATTAAATTCCCATGAACTCTTATTATTGGAGGTGCACCTACGGTAATGTGAATATCTGAGGCTTTTTTCAAAAATGCTTCTGCCAATATTCCGTCAATATTCATTCTGTTATTTAGCCCCCTATCCAGTAATAACTCACTCTAAGGTATATGTTACTCTCATAAACTCTTCTACTGTTGTAATTCCATCTAACACTCTCTGAACACATGCTTCCTTTAAAGTCTTCATTCCTTCTTTTATTGCTGTTTCTTTTAGTTCATCACTGCTTGCATTTCTTGTTATGAGTTTTTTAAGTTCTTTTGTTACCAGTAAAATTTCATATATTCCTGTTCTACCATAATAGCCCTTGTTGCTGCAAAGAGCACATCCTCTTCCTCTGTAAAACTTTATGTCACTATCTTCCTTAATACCCAAAGTTTGCAATTCAGAAATCTCTGGTTTATATGCTGTTTTACAATTCGGACAAATCTTTCTCACAAGACGCTGAGATATAACACCAACCACTGCAGAGCTAATTAAAAAACTTTCTATGCCCATATCGATTAGTCTTGTAATAGCACTCGGAGCGTCATTAGTATGAATTGTGGACAACACAAGATGTCCTGTAATTGCTGCTCTAATTGCTATTTCTGCAGTCTCTTTATCCCTTATCTCACCAATCATAATAATATCAGGGTCTTGTCGCAAAATAGATCTCAGCGCACTGGCAAATGTAAGTCCCGCTTTGGGATTAACCTCAACTTGATTTATGCCGTAAATTGTGCTTTCCACAGGGTCTTCAACTGTAATGATGTTTTTTGTTCCAGTATTCAACTCATTCAAAATGGTATACAATGTTGTTGTTTTACCACTACCTGTTGGACCGCAAACAAGAATGATGCCATGCGGGGAAGAAATGATTCTATTATACTTTTCTAAATCATCATCTGTAAATCCCAATTCAAGCTTTGATTTAACAAATGAACTTTTGTCTGCTATTCTTATTACAAGTTTTTCTCCATAGATAGTTGGCAGAGACGAAATTCGCATATCATATTGTTTATTATCAAAATTAAACGAGGTCCTACCATCTTGGGGAATCCTTTTTTCAGATATATCCATATTTCCAATAACTTTTATTCGTGCAATCAATGACGCTAATACACTTAGCTCTAACTTCAAAATATCATACAATACCCCATCAATTCTGAATCTTATTTTAACTTCATTCTCAAAAGGCTCAATATGTATGTCACTTGCCCTTAGTGTTATTGCCTGCTCAAATATGGAATTAACAAGCTTTACAACAGGAGTTTCCTGTTCCTCATCAGAAGAAATTACTAACCGTTGATGCTTTCTCTGAGATGCTTCCTTGTTCAGTTCCTCTGCAACTCTTAATGCTTCTTGTTTACCATAAAATCGTTCAATTGCTCTTTTGATATCACCAGCCTTGGCTATAACCGGTTGAACATTCTTACCGCTATATATTGCAACATCCTCAATTGCAAATATATTAAGAGGATCTGCCATAGCAACATAAATCTTGTCGCCTTCAACCTTGATGGGAATCAAAGTATGTCTCCTTGCAATACTTTCTGAAACCAAATTAACTGCTTCCTGATCAATATTGTATTGGTCAAGTTTTATATGAGGAATTCCAAGCTGAAATTCCAAAACCTCAACAATCTCATCTTCAGTAACAAATCCTTGTTCAACTAAAATTTCACCTAATTTCTTGCCTGTGGATTTTTGAAGGCTCAAAGCCTTTTGGAGTTGTTCTTGAGTTATCAATCCTGCTTCTACTAAAAGCTCTCCTAAGCGTTTTTTCCCTGCTATCACCATTTATTACCTTCTTTCAATGACGTATTTCAATTAGTTTATGCACCCCCTGGTCTCTCCAATTCAACTTTTGCTAAACTGGTTATGAGTGAAATCAACTCCCCGTTTTTTTCTGTTCCAAACCATATTCGTTCTGCTTCAATTGCTTGATATATCAGCATTTTTAAACCATTTAATAGTATTTTACCATTTCTCTCTGCCATCTTCAATAACTTTGTCTTTGGTGGATTGTATATCATATCGTATACCAGTTCGACTGAAGCAGCTAAAATATTCAAAGGAGATTTTTCAATGTCAGGGAACATACCTATCGGTGTTGTATTAATTATGACATTGCTTTCAAAAGAATCTATTTCTGACCACCTTACAATCCTTATATCTACAAACTTCATATATTGCTCCCTAAGACTTTCTGCCTTCTCATAAGTCCTGTTCGCAACAAATATTCTTCTTACCCCCATTTTATAAAGTCCATAAATACAGGCTTTTGCTGCACCACCAGCACCTAAGATTAAAATCCTTTTGTCTTTTATATCAATTCCTACTTCTTCTAAACTCCTTTTAAAACCTATCCAGTCAGTGTTATATGCTTTGAGCTTTCCGTTTTCCTTCTTTACAGTGTTGGCAGCCTGAATGATTTTCACATCCTCAGAAACTTCATCACAAAACTCTAAAATATCTTCTTTGTAAGGAATTGTTATGTTAAATCCGACAACATCTTCGTCTTTTTTAACCATGTCAACAAACTCTTTTAGCTTTTCAAAATCAGACAATTCAACATTTGAGTAAACTGCATCAATACCAAAGTTAGACAAGATTTTGTTATGAATTAGAGGAGAGATTGAATGTTTTAAGCTCTTTCCAATAAGATAGAGTTTCTTCATTTGTCATCATCCTTCATATAGTATTTTAATATCCTCTTTTCAAATATTCTGTTTATTCGTGTTACAAAAAACTCTCTTTCTTTAAGCGGTCTTACCAAAATCACAAAGAGTTTTAGTCTTTTTGCCCCTATCACATCTGTAAAAAACTGGTCACCAATCACAGCTGTTTGGTGGTTTTTCTTGCCTTCATGAAGAATATAAACTGCTTTTAAAAATCCTGATTTCAAAGGTTTTTTAGCATTGTACACAGCAGGCAGGCCCAGAATTTTCTCAATCTTTTTTACTCTATCCTTCTGATTATTCGAAACAAGACATATTCTAAACCCGAGTTCCTGTGCCTTTTTTATCCAAGAAAAAACTTCACTTTTTATCTCAAGCTCACCCCAAGGTACTAAAGTATTGTCAATGTCAATGATAAGATAATTAATACCTTTTGACTTTAATTTATCTAAGTCAATCTCAAATATGTTATTGCAGATAATATCAGGCTTAAAGCGCTGTAGCATGCTATATTCTATCTCCCCTTAAAAACTTTTTTGGCTAAAAAGATGGTAAAGTACAACTTTTTTAAAAGTATATTTGAGCAAATCTTTTCTGTAGAGTATAATTAAATTATATTCTAATGTTGGAATTTTTTCAAAAACAATTTGGTAAGGGGGAAATTGAAAATGGTTGAGGTCAAAAAAGTTGAATTTAAAGGATGGGAAAATTGCTTTTTGATTTCAAATGAAAAAGTTGAGGCTATTGCCACAACAGATGTCGGACCAAGAATAATCTATTTTGGTTTTAAAGGTGGCAAAAATGTGTTTTGTGTTGTTGAAGAACAAGCTGGTAAAAAAGGCGGAGATGAATGGAGAATCTACGGGGGAACAAGGCTTTGGCACAGTCCAGAAGCAATGCCACGCTCATACTACCCTGACAACACTGCTATTGAATATGAAATCTTGCCTGATGGAATTATACTAATTCAGCCAACTGAAGAGTGGACAAAACTTCAAAAGATAATTGAATTTAAGCTTGACCCAAGTTTGCCAAAAGCATATGTTACATACAGAATAAAGAACAATGGTCTTTTTGACGTAAAAATTGCTGCATGGGCATTATCTGTAATGAGACCTGGTGGGGTTGAGATAATGCCAATTCCAAAGATAGATACAGGACTTTTGCCAAGCTATCCTCTTGTCATGTGGCCATATACAAAACTTAACGATCACAGAGCTATCTGGGGTGAAGACTTTATTATTCTAAAGCAGGATCCAAGCTGCAAACCACCGTTTAAAATTGGATATCCAAACTTAGATGGCTGGGCTTGCTATTTAAATGAGGGGGATTTGTTTGTAAAATACTACAAACACATAGAAGGTGCTGAGTATCCAGACTTTGGCTGCTCATATGAAACATACACAACAGATTTCATGCTTGAGATGGAAACATTAAGTCCACTTTATAATTTGCTACCTGGCAGTGAGATTGTCCACACAGAAGAGTGGGAAATCAATAAAGTGGCTGGAAGTATTGAAGGTGAAGATGACGTGAAAAGATTAATCCTGCCTCTTGTAAAGAAGGATGCAAAATAAAGGCAAGAAAAGAATCAAAAAACACTTGTGTAATCTATGAATGCACTCAAAAAGGGGGGTTTTCCTTTTTAGCTGGAAAACCCCCTTGTCTTTTTTACTTTATCACCCTTTTTGCCATCATGAAAGATGTGCTATACTTTGAGGTAAGGTCTGAAATTGTCACACAACCTCTTGCACTTGATGCATGAATATATTTGCCACCACCCAAATAAATTCCAACGTGATTGATATAATTTCTTCCACCGTCTGTATCAAAAAATACCAAATCACCAGGTCTTAACTCACTATATGATATCCTCACACCATTTGTAGCTGCCATGTCAGCTGCAGTTCTTTCCAACTTTATTCCGAAGTTTCTAAATACAAACTGCACAAATCCTGAACAGTCAAACCCTGTTGAAGGAGATGAGCCACCATATCGATAGCGTATCCCTAAAAAATTTTTAGCAAACCCAAGTATTCTATCAGCTAAACTGTTATTGTAATCTACCTGAGCTTCTCTATCATATCCGCCACGTGATGATATCTTTGTTGTAAGGCCTGTTGACATTTTTAAAAGGTAATATGCCATATACCCAACTGTGCCGTCCACTGTTTTTACTTTTATCCAACCGTTTTGCTCTCTTGATAAAACGTATACCTTACTACCTTTAGCTAAAGTCTTTAGTATCTTTGATGATGTTGACTTATCACTTCTCACTCTTGCATTGTCTTTTAGAACTGTGGCTGTTGGAATCTGAAAAACTACTTGTTTTGCACCTGTAGAACTCTTTAGTGCACTTGATCCAGGGCTCTCTTTTGTGAGTTTTATGTAATCAGATTTAACATAGCCCACAACACCATCAAATGATATCCTAACCCATCCACCAGTAGATGATAAAACCTGTGCTTTAAATCCTTTTGGAAAAACTCCTAATATTTTCGCAGAGGTTGAAGGACTGCTTCGGATGTTAATAGTAGAAGTTGCTTCAGCTGTCTTTGCAAAACCTAAGCCATTTAGACTTATCAAAAACACAAATACTAAAATCCCAATTAAAGCTTTAATATTCATCAAAATACTCCCTTCTTTTTGGGCTTACGAGATTAGCTGACGGGTTCGGGACAAGAAGGACATCCCTACGGCAATTAAAATTTGCCGATTCACCCCACAATAGAGCTGGTTCTCCCGCTGCATGAGGGCAAATCTTACAATTTACCCCCATGCATTCAGCCACTATTGTTTAATATTTTGATGATATTATTTTATTATAATTTCGATATTACGTCAACCTTTTTTTACGAAATTGTTACATAAATGTTGCTAAAATATTACTACTTAAAATCCTAACTCCTCTTTTACTACTATAACCTTTATACGCCCTTTTACTGGGTGTCTTCTTGTGACAACAATATGGCTGCATATACAGTCTTGACTCAAGCAGTCATGACATTTGCCAGAAGAAGTACAAGGTGTATTTTTTGAAAGTCTTTTTGCGTTCATCACAGATGCAATATTTCTCACCCTGTTTATTCCTTCTTGCTCATTCAAGACAAGCTTATTTATCCCAACAACAACTATTACATTTTTAGGGCCAAACATCAAAGCAGCAAGTCTGTTGCCGTTACCGTCAATATTGATAAGTTTGCCATCAAGGGTTATAGCATTTGAAGACATGATATAGTAATCTGCCCAAAATGACTTTCTGTAAATTTCTCCAATCTCCTCACTACTTAAACCTTCTTTGTACCTGTCTAAAAAGTTGTAATTGCCATTTCTCAAAAAGCTAATTACTCCACACTCAAAAAGTGTCATTGACCCGCCGCATGAAACCATTGAACCTTTTTCAATTATTTTCTCTAAAAGAGGTACAACATCTTCTTTTTTGTCTACAATAAAGCATTCAAAATTCCTCAACTCAAGGTTTTTCTTTAAAGTTTCAAGATTTATATCAATCCACCACTTTTTGTTTGGATTCATTATTTTTCTCCTCCTTTTTGAAGTATGTATTTTAGCTCATCTAAAGTATTTAAAACCACAGCTTTTTCTTTTAGGTTATTATAAAGATTTGTCGCTATCCCATCTGTAAAATCACGATTTGAAATATCTTCTTGTTCTATAATAAATAGCTTCTTTGCGAACTTTAGTGCTTCAAGATTTTTTACATTCTGAATTCCAAACGGAATATCGCAAAGAATACAAAAATCTGCTTTTTTTATTAGCTCAACATTTTCAAGGTACTCCTCTTCGCTAATTGGCATAAACGGTCTTGTGAAAACTGTATATATAGAAAGTGCCTGGGCAGTCTCAAAGTCGGTGTCATTTGTAGCAAGAACACCTGTTGTAACTTTAAACCCCATCTCTACTAAAAGTTTATAAACTGCTTGTCCCTGACCACCACCTGCTACCACATGCACATGAATACCATTTTCGTCATCTTTTTGAATTAGTTCTATGTCAAATATTCCAAAGGGATTTTTATAGACAATTGCTTCGGAATTATACACCTTTTTTATATTCTCTGCATTTATCACATCCTGTGGTCTTCCAAAGTCTACAATTTTGCCATTTTTCATCAAAAAGACAATGTCGCAAAACTTCGCCGCCAGTTTAATGTTATGAAGTGCTATTATTGCAATCTTGTCTAATTTTACCTCATCCTTTACAATATTCAAAATCTTTTCTTGATGGGTAATGTCAAGGTTTGAATTTGGCTCATCTAAAAGCAAAACTTTGCTCTCTTGGGCAAGTACCCTTGCAAACGAAGTTCTCTGCCTTTCACCACCTGAAATCTGCAAGATGCTTGAATACTTTTTTGGTGTTAAGTCAACCATATCTATCTTCTCTTCAGTAATTTTCTTGCTCTCTTTGTCGTTTGAAAATCTGCTCTTTTCGTGTGGGTATCTTCCCATTATTACAATATCAAACACTGTAAAAGGAAAGTTTGAAAATACACTTTGGGGCATATAGGATATAATCTTTGCTCGTTCAATATCAGAAAGTGAAAATACATTTGTTTGATTATAAAAAATCTTCCCTTCAAAAATTTTAGCAATTCCAGCCAAAGCCTTAATGAATGTGCTTTTTCCACTCCCGTTTGGACCAATTATCCCGTAGACTTTCCCCTCTTTAAATTCTATCTTATTCTTGATTTCTACTATAGGTCTGGTGTATCCACACTTGAGATTTTCTATCCAAAGCGGCATAATATTAGATTGTCACCTCATTTTCACGCTTTTTTAGAAGGTATAAAAAGTAGGGTGCACCAATAATTGAAGTTATAATCCCAACCTTTACTTCAACTGGTGAAAACAACACTCTTGCAATTGTGTCGCATACAATCAAAAAGATTCCTCCACCCAAAATTGAGGCTGGAATGAGCTTTCTATAGTCGCTACCGACAATTAGCCTCAAGATATGAGGCGTTATTAGCCCAACAAAACTAATTGCACCTGAGACTGATACAGCCACCCCTGTTAAAAGAGACACCAAAACCAACAGACTTTTTTTAAGCCTTTCAGGATTAACACCAATTGTATAGCTTTCTTCTTCTCCTAATATTAGAATGTTTATTCTCTTTGCAAAAAAAAGCGAACAAAGTATTAAACTAATAAGTGGTATAAAGCTTATCTTTACATGTACCCAACTGCGGCTATCTAACCCACCCAGCATCCAAAATATATATTCACTCACTTGATACTGATTAATATTTGAAAGGATAAGAGAATTTATTGATGATATAAAAGTGGATACTGCAATGCCAATTAAAATTAGATTTAAGATTGGAGTTCTGCCATCTTTTGTTGCGAGCCTGTACACCAAAAACGAAACAACAAGCGCGCCTATAAACGAAAATAGAGGTAAATAAAAAATACTCATGGTGTTGAGCGAAAGAGCAATACAAGAAATTGCACCTAAGCTTGCACCACTTGACGTTCCTATTATCCCCGGGTCCGCCATAGGATTTCTGTAAAGCCCCTGCACAAGCGCCCCGGCAACAGAAAGGCTCATCCCCACAACCATCGCAATTATTATCCTTGGAAGTCTTATTTGTCCCACAATTGTCAAATCCATTTGGTTAACGCCTGGCATTTTAAAGCCAAGGAGTGCAAAAAGTGCCTTTAAAACACGAAGGGGAGGGATAAATACGCTTCCCACCCCTATTGAGACCACAAACACTATTAAAAGTATTATGCTTAGTATCATTATAACCCTTTTCAATACATACCACCACTTCAAATTCCCTTTGTTTTTACTTGAACAGGTATGGATAAGCAGCCTTTGCTAAGTCATAAATGCCTTCAACAATGTAATGCGAAACAGTCTGAATGTGTCTATCATCAAGTATAATTACTGCGTTGTTTTTAACAGCCTTGAGATTCTTAAAAGCAGGATCTTTTTTGAACTCCTCTACATACTGCTGAGAGGTCTTTTTTGGATTGTACGACGCAGATGGAATAACAATAATGTCAGGGTCCCACTCCAAAATCTGTTCTTTTGAGATAGTTGGCCAACCTTTCAATCCCGCAACAGCTGCTATATTTATAACTCCTGCATACTTTGCTATTTCATGCTGGGTTGTATTTTTGCCATATGTTGAGTTAAAGTAATATGTGTAAAAAAGCACATATTTTTTCTTTCTTAAACTCTTTACCTTCTTTTGGACAGAAGCTATCTTGTCATCCATGTATTTTATCAAAGCTTGCCCTTTTTGAATTTCCCCTGTGAGCTTTGCCAAGTTCTCTATCTCTTGTTTTATGTTTGCTATTGAAATAGGATTCAAACTTACATATATTGGACACTTAAGACTTTTTTTCAAAAGGTCATATTTTGACTTGTCTATATAATAGGGAACAATTACAAGGTCAGGATTTGCAGCAACTATCTTTTCAATGTCATTACTTGAATATCTGCCTTTTACATTTTTAGCTAAATTGACTACATTTGAATTATTTTTGTCATCCGCAAATATAGAAAGACCAATTATTCTGCTTGCCGAGACCATGTTTAAAAGAATTTCATCTGTCTGAAGTGCTAAAGAAAGAATTCTTTGAGGTTTTTGCTTTACTGTGATGCTATTTCCCTTTCCGTCTTTTACAGTAACCGGAAAGTCAGCAGCTTTTGAATAAAATGGGATCATGGCTACTACAAATGCAATTAAAATTGCAACAGCAACAATCTTCTTGGACATTTTCATCAGCGTTTCCAACCCCTTTGTTTGTAATATTTGCTTGCACTATTATATCACACAAGTAGCTCTATGTCTATACTAATTATTTCTGTTTCTTCTGGGAATAAATTTAACAACGTAGGGTCCAAACAAAGCTTTGAGTTAACCGACCGTATAAAGCCACTTACAGGGGATTTTAATGTATATGTTTTGTAAATTGTCTCAATCCTTGCAAACTCTTCACCCTCCTGAATATAACCATTAGTCCTCAAAAATTCAAATATGACAATATCACCAAGTTCCTTTTCTAAATTTTTTGTAATACCAACTGATGCCAGTGATCCATTTAACTCAACCCATAAATCGCCATAAAGAAGCCTCTCATTGTAAAGCATCCTTCTTCAGTCCCTCTATTTTTGTTTTGCAAAATTTTTAAGTTCATCATATGTCATCATACCAACATTTTTTGCTACTATTTTACCATTTTCATCTAATAAAAATGTTGTAGGTATCCCTTCTATTCCAAAATTAGTTGCAATTTTACCCTCTTTGTCAAGCAAAACAATGTAACTTACACCCATTGATTTTAAAAACTCTTCAACAGTCTTTTTGTCCTCTTGAATATTTACCCCGATTAAAACAATGTCTTTGTTATTTTGGTGAAAGCTTTCAAAATCAGGAATTTCAGCTCTACATGGTGTACACCACGTAGCAAAAAAGTTTAAAATAACCTTTTTACCTCTAAACTCTGAAATCGAATATTCTTTCCCATCAACAGATTCAAGCCTAAAGTCAACACCACCATTTACTTTTATTTGTGACTTTGTCCGTGGTATAAATTGATAAATTAAAAGAGCAATGAGCAACGCAACAACTAATATAAAGATAACATTTTTTGTGCTTTGATTCAACATAAAAATTCACCTCTGTATTAAATTTTTATCACCTTAAGATATTTATCTTATCGAAAAATACAAGAATTCCAAAAATTATCATAACAATTCCAGTAAAATACTCTATTATTTTGACATGTTTATTTATAAAATTAAAAAAGCCTTTTACCTTCTCTATAAAAAGAGATGTAAATAAAAATGGCATGGCAAAACCAATCGAATAAAATACTAAAAGCATCACTCCTTTCAAAAATGTCTGCTGAGCAGCAGCCAAACCTAAAATTGATGCTAAAATTGGTCCAACACAAGGTGTCCAGCTAATACTCAAAAGCATTCCTAAAATTAATGGAGTTCTTTCTTTCTGATTACTACCATTACCTCCTATGGGTATTAATAACCTTTTTAAAAAATCTGGTGACAAATCAAGCATCACCAGACCCATCAAAATTAAGATTATTGCTGCTATCTTTACAATAACCCACCGGTACTGCGAAAACGCAACTCCAAATAGTGATGCCAAACTTCCAAGCCCAACAAACACTATGCTAAATCCTAAGACAAACAAAAAACCATTTTTCAGTTTACTACCTCTTTGTGAAAAGATATAAAGAATGTAAATAGGCACAAGAGGAAGAATACAAGGCGAGAAAAAAGACAAAAATCCCGCCACTATCGCAGATATTGTCCCTATTTTCATAATTTTCAGCTCTCCTGCTATTTTATTTTATACCCACCATTTACTATTACCCATACGTCATCTACTGCTTTAAATCCTCTACCATCGTTTTTAACAACCAAAAGCCAATGATTTACGGGAACTTGCTGATTATTGCCAATATCCTTTGCCGCTGTCAAATCAATGATAGACGCACCTTTTGGAACTGTTGACACTGCTTTTCCTACTCTTAAAATAAACTGTGTGGATGCGTCAAATACTATCACTTTGCCTTTTTGCAATTTTACTATCTCATATCCTTTTGTTAAAGTAAAGCCATTTCTTGCCTGACCTTGCGATTGAGCTTGTAATTTTATTTTTGTCTCCAAATCAGAGACCTGTTTTTTTAGCCTTTCTAACTCTGAAGTCAAGGCAGAAAGCTGCTTTTGAAACTCGACTACATCAGTATTGTTCTGTGAAATGTTATTTACTTTGCCAATTTTTATATCTAATTCATTTATCCTTGAATCTATGTAAGTTTTTAGTTGGTCAAGTTGCTTCTTAAAAAATCCGTATGTTATAAGAGCATTATTATCAATTGACTGACTGCTTGCAAAAATTACACCTGCACTGACTGCTACTATCACAATAGCAATAAATGCGACGTTTATGCCTTTTTTATACCAGCGCCTTCTTTCTTTTTCCAATCGTATCCCTCCGCTGTCCATTCTATTAGCCCAAGGCTGATTAAAATTGCTTGGTTTACCTTTTCCATAACTTCATCAGAAAGCTTTCCAACTTTATTTTTAAGTCTCACCTTGTCAATTGTTCTTATTTGCTCAAGCAAAATAACAGAGTCTTTTGTCAGTCCAAACTCGCCTGCATGGATTTCAACATGGGTTGGAAACTTTGCCTTACCAATCTGTGAGGTTATCGCAGCAACAATTACTGTTGGACTGTATTTATTTCCTATGTCATTTTGAATTACCAACACAGGCCTTATGCCACCTTGCTCAGACCCAACATGTGGTGCAAGGTCGGCATAGAATATGTCTCCTCTTCTAATCTCAAATGTCTGATTTTGGTTTTGATTTTGTTGCAGCACTTTCTCCACTCTCCGCTACCCTACTTTCTTCAAATTTATAAAAATCATGATATAAATCATCATATATTACATTCTCATACTTTACAAGTCCCTCAAAGTCAAGAGCTAACCATTCATTTGCAATTGTCCTATTCAAATCTGCATATTTTTTGTAACAACTTTCAAGTTCTTTTTCAATTCTCCTAATTTTTCTCCTTTGCGCAAAAGGTTTTAAAAATCCCTCGTCATAAGAATCTCCACCGCGATATTGCAAAAGATATTTTACAATTCGTATCTGCGGCATCTAATTTCCCCCTTGCAAAACAAAATATGAAAAAAACAACTAAAGCAGTATAGCGGATGAGCTTATTTTCATTATAAATTTTTTTAGTGCCTTAAATCAATGTAAATTTTTCATAAGATGTAGTTTAATATTTTGACAACTCGCCCATCCTTAATATAAACCCGTGGAATTCTTTTGCTCACAGAACATATGACTTCATAGTTTATAGTGCCAATTTGTGATGCTAAATCATCTGCTGTAATTTCATTTTTGCCCTGCCTTCCTATAATTACAACCTCATCGCCAATCTTGACATCTCCAATATGAGTGACATCAACCATGCACTGGTCCATGCATATATTTCCTACAACTTTTGCATACTCTCCATTGATGAGAACATATCTCTTCTCACTTCCAACTCTTGTAAATCCATCAGCATATCCAATTGGTATTGTAGCAATCTTGCTTTTGCAGGGAGTCACGTATTTTCTGTTGTAGCTTATAGGATACCCTTTTGGCACCTCCTTTACATTGATTACTTTTGCCTTGATAGACATAACAGGTTTCAAGGAAATTTCTGTTTTTACCGCTTCGCTCGGATAAAGTCCATAAAGTACAAGCCCAAGCCTTACTATATCAAGTTGATACTGGGGGAAACGGATTGCCGCGCTACTATTTGCAATATGCTTATATTTAAAGTATACCCTATTTTTATTTAGTTCTTTCACAAAATTTTCAAATTTTAAAAACTGTTCATAAGTGAAACTATCAGATTCTGGGTCGTCAGCTGATGAAAAGTGTGAAAATATACCTTCAAGTTCTATGTGTGAAAGGCTTGCAATTTTAATTATTGTTTCAATACTCTCTTTGTTGCACAAAAATCCAATTCTCCCCATACCAGTATCAACTTTGATATGTACCTTTGCCTTCTTTCCTATCTTTTTAGCAGCCTCATTTAAATAATATGCTTGCTCAAATGTGTAAACTGTTTGGCTAATGTCATTTTCAACAACCTGTGCAGATAATTCAAAAGGAGTAAACCCTAATATCAAAATAGGAACATCAAAATTATAGTGTCGAAGCTGCAGTGCCTCGTCTATAATTGCCACAGCAAGCATATTAATTCCGTTTCTGACTAAAACCCTTGACACTTCAATTGCTCCATGGCCATATGCATCGGCTTTTACAACAGCCATAATTTGAGTATTTGGTGAAATCTTTTTTTTAATGCTGTTAACGTTGTATATGAGGTTGTCAAGATTTATCTCTGCCCATACACGGCTGTAAAGAGACAATTTCTTTTCATCCCTTTCTGTATTTTTTATACTCTGTCAGGTAGATTGTCTTTATAAATCTTGCATCCTGATAAATTACAACTATTTTTTTTAAACTCTCATTCTCAAAGTAGTAATGCAAATACCTAATATCATCTTTTAATTCAATTGTGATTATTGTGTACTTTTTCTGTTTTACAATAGAATATTTTTCGCTATTTACAAGCTTATTAATATAGTATTCCAAAAAAATATCCTCTGCAATATTTTTTAGATCTTTCCCATCTAATATAACCTTTCCATTTTCCTTAGTTATCTTTATCTTTCTGTCATCTTTTTGAAACTCTGCCTCTATCTTTCCATCTACTCTTTTCTCATAAAAAGAGTATTTTGAAATTGTTTTGTTTGAAGATATTTCCACAAATCCTTTTGCAACGTAATCTGGATAGATCTTAAGTGTACCTTGACTATTTTCACTCTTACAAGAGGTTAGTAACATAAAAATCAAGAGTATAAAAAATACATAACAAAACCTCTTTAACATTTTCTTATATAATTAACCTTCAATTACTCTCTTAAATGCAAAATCAAGGTTTTCAATTATATCTGAAGGCAAAATAGTCTGCATTGGCTTTCTTTCAAGCAAAATATCAGCAGAGAGTGAATGCAAATAAACACCAAGTTTTGCTGCATCTAAACTACTATATCCTTGTGCAAGCATTGCAGAAACTATTCCAGTGAGAACATCGCCACTTCCGCCCTTTGCCATACCAGGATTACCAAGTACATTAATAAAAACTTTGTCTCCATCTGTAATTATAGTCCTTGCACCTTTTAAAATGCATACACAGTTAAACTTTTCTGAAAGCTGAAGAGCTGCGTCAAGTGGATTTTTAGCAACCTCAGAAACATCACAGCCAAGTATCCTCGATGCTTCTTTATAATGTGGAGTCAATATTTTGTACGCCTTATACTCTTTTAAAAGGGTTTGAGCTTCTTTACTACTTGCCAAAACATTCAAACCATCTGCATCTATTACAATAGGTATTTGAAAGTTTTTTAAAATATGAATCAATATCTTTTCAACTTCTAAAGAATTGGTAAGACCACATCCAAACGCAATGACATCTAACCTTTTCAAAAACTCCTCTTTCTGTTTGAAAGCCTCAAAAGTTACTACTCCATCCTTGCTTTCAATCGCTACTGTGATTATTTCTGGATTTCTAAAATTGTGAAGACTCAGACTCTCAATTGGTGAGAATAAAAAGCATAGCCCACACCCACTTTTTACACAAGCATTTGCACAGAGCACAGAAGCACCAGGAAAGAATTTGGAGCCTGCTACAACTCCCACCTTTCCGTAGTCACCTTTGTGTGTATCAGGGTAGCGATAAAGCTTTTCAAGATTTAGTTCTTCTTTTACTAAAATCTTTGTATTGACCTTATCCACAATCTTTTCAGGAATACCAATGTCTTTTACTATAAGTTTACCACACAAATAAGCACCAGGATAAAGGATGTTCCCAATTTTAGGATACATGAAAGTAATTGTCTTGTTGGCTTTTACTGCAACTCCTTTTACCTGCCCTGTATCAGAACAAACCCCACTTGGTATATCAATTGAATAAACGTAAGCCATAGAATGATTTATATACTCAATTGTCGTTTTGTACAAGCCTTTGACATCTCTTGTAAGACCTATTCCAAATATTCCATCCACGATAATGTCAAACCTCTCATGATAAAGTTTTGTTATAACATCTTCATTTAGTTTTTGAATGTTTGCTCCCAAGTTTTTTAATATATTTAAAAAAACCTTTGAAGATGCACTTACATCCTCATCAAATATAAAGACTTTAACATCTCTTGACTCTTCCAAAAGATATCGTGCAACTACAAATCCATCGCCACCATTGTTGCCCTTGCCACAGAAAACGGCAATCTTTTTTTGCCTCAAATCCTTGAAATCTTTTTTGATTTCTTCAAATACACAAAACCCTGCATTTTCCATTAACACTACTTCAGGAATGCCAATTTCACTTGTTGCTTTTTTATCAATCTCCTTCATCTGCAAGGATGTCAAAACGTACATTTAAAAATCCCTCTCTTCTTTTTCGGCAATTGCACATGCAACTGCCACCGAGTTTTGATGTGAGATACTTAAAACAATGTTTGTAATTTTCAAATTGTCACAAATCTCTTTTGCCTTGTTGTAAAGCTTCACCTTTGGACACCCATTTGAATCTTTTTGTATTTCAATATCTTTAAATCCAAACACAATGCCTGTAGAAAGTGCTTTTGCCACAGCTTCTTTTGCTGCAAAATACCCTGCTATTGTCTGCAGATTGAAGTTCTTTGAGATTATGTACTCAAGTTCTTTTTGTGTAAATACCCTTTTTAAAAAAGTATCAAATCTCTTCATATTCTTGAATCTTTCAACCTCAATAATGTCAATGCCTATATTGAATATCATCCTTCAAATTATTCCCCTTTTTGCCTTAAAATTCCTTAAATTTTATTTGTAAAATTACAAAAAATAAAAGTGGGAGGGGACAAAACATGAGTTTTATTAACTGCTCATATCCATGTAAATATCAAAAGGACGGATACTGCATTAAAAACCACATTTGCCCACCTTCAAAATATAACGCCAGCTTTTGCTTATTTTTTGAGCCGGAAGAAAATCTTAAAGGAAAAAAAGAAAAAGAAAGAGAACAACCATAAATTTATTTTACCACATTCTCAATAAAGAAAGAATGCCAATAATTTTGTGAAGTGAGCTCAGGATGAAATGTTGTTGCCAAAATAGCTCCCTGCAACACAGCAATAGGGGTGTCGAGCTGCGCCAAAACCTCTACATTTGAGCCAACCTCAACTATCTTGGGTGCTCTTATAAATACACATTCAGTTGTCTTATTAAACCTTGGCACAAAAACTTCCTTTCTAAAGCTGTCAAGCTGGCTGCCGTAAGCATTTCTCTCAACTACTATGCTAAGTAGGGGTAAAACACCACTTCCCTGTTTTTTTATGCTCTTTGACAAAAGTATTGCCCCTGCACATGTCCCCCACATTGGCAGACCCTGTTCAGCCAAGCTCAAAATTTTATCCTTTAGTCCAGTTTCTATCAAAAATTTTCCTATGGTTGTGCTCTCACCACCGGGCAAAATCAAACCATCTATTCCTTCTAAATCTTCATTTTTCTTTACTAAAACTGATATGTGACCCAGTTCTTCAATCTTTTTTACATGTTCAATAACTCCACCTTGAAATGCCAAAACCCCAATTCTTTTCAACTTTTAATTCCCCCTAAACTGCAAAAGTTCATTTTGTGAAAGGCCTCTTAAATCAATCCCTTCCATCTCTTCACCAAGGTCATAGGAAATCTCTGCTAATATTTTAGGGTCATTGTAGTAGGTTGTTGCCATTACAATTGCTCTTGCCCTTTTTTCTGGGTTTTTCGACTTAAATATTCCAGAGCCAACAAACACACCATCTGCTCCGAGCTGCATCATAAGTGCCGCATCAGCCGGTGTTGCAATTCCGCCTGCTGCAAAGTTGACAACAGGAAGACGTTTGAGCTCTGCAGTTTTTTTCAAAAGTTCATATGATACACCTAATTCCTTTGCATATGCATAAAGCTCATCCTCATTTAAAGATGCTGCGTACGCAATCTGTTTGTTAATCCTTCTTAAGTGTCTTACCGCCTCAACAACATTTCCTGTTCCTGCCTCACCTTTTGTTCGTATCATGGACGCACCTTCTTGGATTCTTCTGAGTGCCTCTCCTAAATCCCTTGCACCACATACAAAAGCAGCTTTAAACTTCCACTTGTCAATATGGTGCTCCTCATCAGCAGGTGTCAAAACCTCACTCTCATCTATATAGTCAATACCTAAAGCTTCTAAAATCTGGGCTTCAACAAAATGACCAATTCGCACCTTTGCCATAACTGGAATTGAAACAGCACTTTTTATCTCCAAGATAATCTTTGGATCTGCCATACGCGCAACCTTGCCTTCGCGTCTTAGGTCAGCTGGGACCTTTTGAAGTGCCATTACGGCAACAGCACCTGCTTTTTCTGCAATCTCTGCCTCTCTTGGCGATGTTACATCCATAATAACACCGCCTTTTAACATCTGGGCAAGGTTCTTATTGAGCTCATATCTTTCATTTACAACCTCACTCATGAAATTGCACCTCCGTATCGATATAATTTATTGAACCATCTTGTCCATTTTATTATAATTAAAATAAACTCTGTGTAAAGGCAGGATAGCTATGTCTGTATCGATACAGCTTGATAAAAAGTCAAAAAAGCCACTTTACATTCAGCTCTATGAAGCTATCAAAGAAAAGATTTTATCTGGTGAGTACAGCTACATGCAAAAACTGCCTTCTGTCCGTCAACTTTGCAAGACCTTAAATGTCAATCTCTCCACTGTTACAAAGGCTTTGAATCAATTGCAGCTTGAGGGGTATATCAAGGCAGTTGCCGGAAGTGGATATTATGTTGTTTATAACGAATATCAGGACAAGGTGATATTTGAAGAGGAGATTTTAAGCACGCCGTCAAGTGAGTTTATAAACCTTTCTTCTTCAAAGCTGCCATATAGCTTATATCCTATTGAACAGTTTAAATCTTCTATAAATGGTGCAATTGAAAGTTTTGGCCCGCAGATTTTTGACTATGTTGAACCGTTTAAAAATCCTTTAAAAGAGTATTTGGTTGAAGATTACTTAGAAAAATTCAAAATTCATACTAATAACGTAATAATTGTATCTGGCGCTCAACAAGGAATAGAAATCACAACAAAAAGCCTTTTTAAACCAGGCGATACCATATTTATGGAAAATCCTTCGTACTTGGGAGCATATCATATTTTCAGTAACATGCATCTGAATGTCATAGGAATCGATATAGACCAGATGGAGCAGATCGAAGACTATGTAAAAAAACTTTCACCAAAAGCTCTTTATATAATTCCATTTTCCCAAAACCCAACCGGTATTTCGTATACTGAAGAATATAAAAGATATTTGTGCGAAATTGCTGAAAAATATAACTTTTATATCATTGAAGATGACTTTTTGAGCGATATAGCAGTAGAAGAGGGGAGTTTCCCTATAAAGGCTTACGACAAACATGACAGAGTATTTTACATCAAAAGTTTTTCAACCCTCACAATGCCAGCGCTGAGGATTGGATTTGTGGTATCACCAGCGGAGTTTGCAGATGAAGTGGCTTACTATAAATCTACAGCAGATATCTCAACATCGTTATTTATTCAGGTGTGTTTTGCAGATTTTCTGAAAAATCACTTTGATTTGTACATTCAAAAACTAAAATACTACATCCAAGAAAGGCAAAAATTGTTTTTAGATTTAATAGAAAAATATGAACTCTCAAGTAGGCTATTTACCAAAAGTCCAAAAGGTATATTTGTGTCATTCTTGCTTCCACCAAAAATCTCTTCAGCGTATATTTACAATAAGCTTAAGGCTGAAAAAGTGCTCATACAACCTCACACATGTTTTTATCATAAGCTAAATTCCATAAATTTCTTTAGAGTAAGCTTCTTAGACTGTAGTAATACGAGACTTCAAATTGGAATTGAAAAGATAAGAGATGCTCTAAAATCTATTTTACAAAAGGGTGGTGAATAAACTATGAATTTGCAAACTAATAGAGTTAAAGAAGCAATTGAGAAAAATATGAAACTTTTTGAAAATATTCAAAAGGAACTGCATAATATAGCTGAGCTTTCATTTGAAGAATATAAAACCCAAAAATATATAAGAGAAAAATTAACTGAATGGGGAATAGAAAACTTTCCTATTGCAAAAACAGGCGTAATTGGAATCATAAATAATTCCGAGGAATGTGTGGCAGTCAGGGCTGACATGGATGGAATATTAGTTGAAGGAAAACCAAGGCACTGCTGTGGTCATGATTTTCATATGGCAATTGTACTTGGCATTGCAAAGACCTTAGTTGACATTGGTTATAAAGAGTGCGTAAAATTTATTTTCCAACCTGCTGAAGAAGGGCCAGGTGGTGCTAAAAAGGTAATTGAAGAAGGCGGACTAAAAAATCCTAATGTGAAACAGCTTATAGGTTTTCATGTTTGGCCAAACCTTGATGTTGGAACTATTGAAGTTTCAAGCGGAGCTATCATGGCAAGTGTTGATGACTTTGAAATAGAATTTATAGGAAAAGGTGGACATGCAGCAATGCCAGAGCTTACTAAAAACCCTATTTATCCTGCAATAGATTTTATACAAAGTGCAAATAACTTTTTCTCTGCATATTCTAAAAAGAGCTCTCCATTTCATATATCATTTTCCTCAATTGACAGTGGCGAAACTTTTAATGTTATTGCAAACACATGTAAGATAAAAGGCACTGTAAGAACGTTTGACACCGAAATTCAAAATTTTATATACGAAAACATAAAAAAATTGGCAAAGTTTTCGGCTGAGAAGTACGACTCTCAGGTTAATATCAATTACTACTTCCAATATCCACCTTTAATAAACAATCCTCAAATTGCTGAAGAGTTTTTAAAGTCAGCAAAAAGTTTACTAAGTAGTGAAAATGTGAGAAAAGCAGAAATTAGCTTTACAGCTGAAGACTTTGCATTTTACTGTAAAGAAGTACCATCATTTTATTTTAGGCTTGGAATAAAAGAAAATGGCAAAGGAATGAACCCTTTGCACTCACCATCTTTTGATGCCTCGCCGAACTCTATATTCTATGGAATATACCTCATTGTAAACTACTTACTTGCTATTTAGAAGAGCTAACAACACCTTTTGTGCACGTGAAAACTTATTGCTTCTTACGTAAATAGCAATGTATTTGTTCTCTGTAGCAAACCCATATTTTTTAAGTATTTCAACATTGTCTGCCTTAATGCCATACAAGTCTTTTGCAGATTTGTCTTTTTCCTTAACATAACATGTATCATCAATAAATTTATTTAGCTTATTCTTGCTCACAAAAGATTTTAGTGAATAGAATGCTCCATTTTGAGCATAGTTTGTAAAGAGTTTTTTATCAAGAACATAGATATCACCTTCACCTGCTGCAAGCATTACCATGAGTTTTTGCATAAACGCAAATTCTTGTTCAGATTTAGGAGTATCTCCTGTGTAGAGAATCTGGTCAATGTAAATTTTATCGCCTGACTTTTTTTCAAGCTCAGAAATCAGTTTTTGAGCATTTTCATCGCCTATGAAATTGCCAACAAGGACGATTCTCACTTTTTTGTTGATATCATCTGAACTGCTTGAACAGGCTTGCAGCAAAAGCGTTAAAAAACTAATGAGAACTATCAAACTCAGACTCTTTTTTAAATTTTTTTGAACCATATAATATCACCTGCCTTTTTCAAATTTTTAAAAACCAATTCTGTCAAAGCAAAAAGGGAAGAGCTATAATTAAACCCAAATAGCTCTTCCCTTTATATTTTACTCCACTTTCTCTTACTTTACAATCTTAGCATACATAAAGTAATTAAATCCAAGCGGTGAAATGTAGTAGTTCTTTACATAGTCTCTTAGAAGCTGTCCTTTTACATAGAAGTAGATTGGAATAACAGCATAATCTTCCATTAAAATTTTTTCTGCCTGCATCATGTATTTCATTCTTTGCTTTCTATCTGTTGTTCTCTTTGCTTTATCAATGAGCTCATCGTACTTTTTGTTGCTCCAGTTTGTGTTGTTGTTATCACTGTATGATGTAAAGAGATCTAAGAATGTCATTGGGTCAACATAGTCACCAACCCAGCCATCTCTCGCAACCATGTAATCTTTCTTTTGTCTTCTGTCTTGCAATACTTTCCATTCCATATTTGAAAGTTTGACTTTTATACCAAGTTGCTGCCACATATTTTGAACAGCCTCTGCAATCTTCTTATGGCCCTCATTTGTGTTGTAGATGATTTCTATTTCTGGGAAGCCCTTGCCGTTTGGATAACCAGCTTCAGCTAAAAGTTTCTTTGCCTTTGCTAAATCAGCTTTGACTGGCAGATAATTACCACTCTCTATTCTAAAGTCTTTTGAAATACCCGTAATTCCATATGGCACAAATCCAGTTGCTGGTTTTTGACCGAGCTTTCCTATGTTCTCTACAATATAAGTCCTATCAATTGCAAGTGAAAGAGCTGCTCTTACTCTCTTGTCATTAAATGGTTTTACTTTGCAATTAATATCATAGTAGTATGTGCCAAGTTCAGGCCATATTTTTAATTTTCCTTCCCTGATTAATCTTGGTATCTCCTCTGTTGGAACAGATTCAGCACCATCAACCTGCCCTGCCTCATATGCAAGCAAGTTAGCTTTATCGTCTTCTGAAAGTTTATATACAATCTTTTCAAGTGTTATTGACTTTGCATCCCAATATTTTGGGTTCTTCTGGAATTCAATATATGAGTTATGAACCCATTTTGTCATTACAAATGGACCATTGCCAATATATGTTTTAGGATTTGTTGCCCATTTGTCACCATACTTTTCCACTATATCTTTTCTTACAGGGAAGTATGTTGGGAAGTTTGTCAAATCAATAAAGTATGGTGTTGGCGTTTCTAATGTTACTTGCAGAGTCTTTGCATTTAAAGCCTTTACACCAACATCAGATGCCTTTGCCTTACCCTCATTAAATTTGCGACCATTTTTAATATAGTAAAGTTGGTAAGCATATTCAGACGCTGTCTTTGGATCTAATGCTCTTTTCCATGCGTATTCAAAATCATATGCTGTAACTGGTTTACCATCTGACCACTTTGCATCTCTTAAGTAGAAAGTGTAAGTAAGACCATCCTTGGATACTGTCCACTTGTAAGCCATGCCTGGCACTGTCTCACCTTTTACATTTACTCTTGTTAAACCTTCAAAAACATTAATGATAATGTTTGCTCCATCAACTGCATTATTTAAAGCTGGGTCTAAATATCTTGGTTCAGCACCGTTGATGTAAGTCAAAACCTGCTTTGCCGCAGCTTCCGTCGACTTGTAATTAGAGTTAATAAATAGGCCTGTCACTAAAAACATGACAAGTATAAACGCGGCAATAAGACGTTTTTTCATAAATACTCTCCTCCTTCTAAAAAAATTATTTATTTATCTTTACGCAGCCCACCTTTACTTTCTATCCATTAGATGGCAGGCCACGTAATGGTCAGCTCCAACATCTTTTAGCTGAGGTTCTTCTTCCTTACACCTGTCAAATGCATACTTACACCTTGTTCTGAACCTACAACCACTTGGCGGATTTAGCGGGCTTGGAACATCACCCTCTAATATGATTCTTGTTCGCTCTCTTGAAATCTTTGGATCAGGAATAGGTATTGCAGAAAGCAACGCTTGTGTATACGGATGAAGAGGCTTTTCATATAGTTCATTGCTCTCTGCAAGCTCCACAAGCTTTCCTAAGTACATAACTCCCACTCGACTGCTTATATGCTTTACCATTGACAAATCATGTGCAATAAATAGGTAAGTAAGACCCAGCTCTTGCTGCAGGTCTTCAAGCATATTTACAATCTGAGCCTGAATTGAAACGTCAAGTGCTGATATTGGCTCATCACAAATTATAAACTCAGGCTCAACCGCCAATGCTCTTGCAATACCTATTCTCTGTCTCTGCCCGCCAGAAAACTCATGTGGATACCTGTTCGCATGTTCACTATTAAGACCAACAAGCCTTAAAAGTTCTTGAACTCTTTCCTTTTTCTCATTGCCTTTTGCAATATTGTGAATTTCAAGCGGCTCACCTATTATATCTCCAACAGTCATTCTCGGATTTAGTGATGCATAAGGGTCTTGGAAGATCATCTGCATGTATTTTCTGTAAGGAAGCATGTCCTTTTTTGTTATATCTTCACCCTTGAATATAATCTGACCGCTTGTTGGTTCATAAAGTCTAATTATTGTCCTTCCTGTTGTAGACTTTCCACATCCACTTTCTCCAACAAGACCAAGTGTTTCGCCTTTTTTTATAAAAAAGCTAACATCATCTACTGCCTTGATATAAGCCTTTTTGCCAAACCCACTTTTTACAGGGAAATATTTTTTAAGGTTCTTTATTTCAATAAGGATTTCATCCAATTTTTTCACCTACCTCTTTAGGTAAATTGACAATTACAAAATCTTAAGCGCAGTTTTCTATTCATTTACTACCTTTGCCTGGTTAAGTAACTCCTGCGGAGCATATTCGTGATTAAGCCAACACCTTGCCTGATGCCCATCCCCTACATCAAAAAGTGGTGGTCGTACCTCTAAGCATACCTTCATTGCATAATCACATCTTGGTGCAAATGGGCAACCTTTTGGTGGTTTTAAAAGGTCTGGTGGCTGACCTTCAATAGGAACAAGCCTTTTCTTGAGCCCTAAGTGCATCTTTGGCACAGATCTTAGAAGTCCCCATGTATAAGGATGTTTTGGATTGTAGAAGATATCATCAACACTACCTTCTTCAACAACTATTCCACCATACATGACAATAACCTTTTGACAAATATCAGCCACAACTCCAAGATCATGTGTGATAAGTATTATAGACATTTTTAGCTGCTGCTGAAGCTTTTTCAGAAGGTCTAATATCTGTGCTTGGATTGTAACATCCAGAGCAGTTGTTGGCTCATCTGCAATCAAGAGTTTTGGATTGCAAGACAGTGCCATTGCAATCATTACTCTTTGGCGCATACCACCTGAAAACTCATGTGGATATTGCGAAAGCCTTCTTTCAGGGCTGGGAATACCAACTAACCTTAACATATCAACTGCTCTTTTTTTAGCCTCGGCAGTTGAGACCTTATTGTGAATCTTTATAGCTTCAATCAGCTGATTTCCTATTGTAAAAACAGGATTTAAGGATGTCATTGGGTCTTGGAATATCATACTGATTTTATTTCCTCTTATATCTCTCATCTCTTTCTCGGATAGTTTTAAAAGGTCCTTTCCTTCAAAAATAATCTGCCCATCTATTATCTTGCCCGGCGGGGCAATAAGTCTCATAATAGACATTGATGTTACACTTTTTCCACTTCCAGACTCACCCACAATACCTACTGTTTGTCCTTCATATACATCAAACGAAACATCGTTTACTGCTTTGACTTCACCAACATGGGTAAAAAACGAGGTTTTCAAGTTTTTTACTTCTAACAGTTTATTGGCCAACTTCTTTCACCTCAAATTCTATTAGTTATGAAAATAATTACTTTCTCATTTTTGGGTCAAGTGCATCTCTAAGTCCATCGCCAAATAGATTAAACGCCAATATTATCAAACACAACAAAAGCGATGGGAAAAATAGTCTGTAAGGGTATGATATAAAGCCATCTATACCATCAGATGCAAGAGAGCCAAGCGATGGAACAGGTGCATCAACGCCAAGTCCTATAAAGCTCAAGAAGGACTCAGTAAAAATAGCACTTGGAATTTGCAAGGTAGCTGTAACAATGATTGAACCCATGCTGTTTGGAATAAGGTGTCTAAGTAAAATCCTCCATCCACTTGCACCAATTGTCTTTGCAGCAGTAACATACTCTTGCTGTTTTAGGCTTAAAATTTCGCCTCTAACAATTCTCGCCATTGATATCCAGTATGTCAAACCCAATGCAATATAGATACAAACAAGTGGTGCCCCCACTGTTTGAAGTCCGCTTAAAAAAGAGTATTTGTCAAACAATTTCTCCAATGCAGGTTTTAATGAAACTGAAAGAAGAATTACATAAATCATCAAGGGTACGCTATATAAAATATCAACTATTCTCATCATTATATTATCAACTTTTCCACCTATGTACCCTGAAATCCCGCCATACAATACACCAATGACAATATTTATGATTGTCGCAACTATACCAATGGACAAGGATATTCTCATGCCATACAAACATCTTACAAAAAGGTCTCGTCCTAATTCATCAGTTCCAAATAAGTGCTTTAGTGACGGTGCTAACGCCTCTTGTCCACGAAGCTGCTCATCATACCTGTACGGCATAACCATTGGCCCAACTATTGCAAGGACTATAAAAAATATTATTGCCCACATAGAAGCCATTGCAACCTTGTTAGCTTTGAGCCTTCTCCAAGCATCTTGCCAATAGCTCATACTTGGACGGACTATTGTCTCAAGTTGCTTTTCCTCTTTTGAAACTGGCACAAAAAGTTCTCTTGATATATTCTCCATTATTTTCTCTGCCCCCTTAAAATCAGTCCTCAAGTTTAATACGTGGGTCTATAAATACATAAATGATATCCACAATAAGATTCATAAATATCAAAAACGCAGCATAAAATATTGTTGTTCCCATTACAAGCGAATAGTCTCTGTTTGAGATACTATCAACATAAAACCTTCCCATACCCGGGATTGAGAAAATCTTTTCAACAACAAAACTACCTGTCAAAACCCCTGCAATCAATGGTCCTAAATATGTGACAACAGGAATTAAAGAATTTTTCAATGCGTGCTTGTACACAACTATAAAATTTGAAAGCCCTTTTGCACGCGCAGTTCTTATATAGTCTTGTGACAAACTTTCAAGCATACTGCTTCGAATTAGCCTTGCAATAAAAGATATCGGGTATGCTGCCAAGGTTATCACCGGCAAAATATAACTTCTTGGCTCATCTAAACCCATTATAGGCACAAGTTGAAGTTTTACACCAAAGATGTACATCAAAATTATTGCGAGAACAAAGCCGGGTATTGTTATAAATATTGTAGCTAACACCATTGAAAGATTGTCTTGCCACTTTCCCTGGTTAACAGCTGACCAAATACCCAAAGGAATTCCTACCAATAGACTTACAATTATTGCTATAATACCAATCTTTGCAGAAACCGGGAAAGTCTCAGCAATAATCTCATTTACTGTTCTTCCTTGATTTCTCATTGAAATTCCTAGATCGCCTCGAAGAAGACTTTTTAAGTACTTTACATATTGAACAGCAACCGGTTGATTTAAACCATATTTTTCATTTAAGTTTTTTAAAATCTGTTCAGGCAGTGTTTTTTCACCTGTAAAAGGTCCACCGGGTATCATTCTCATAAGGAAAAAGGTTACAGTTATAATTACAAACAAAGATACAGCCGACCATAATAACCTCTTTAATATGTATCTTGCCACTTCTTCTCTCTCCTTTAGAATTAGTTTTATAAAAAAAGTGTGTATATTCATGCAATTGTTTGAATATTTATAAATTATTTAATTAAGAATTCACAGTTGATAATTATAGCACTAAGTTTTTGCATAATCAATACATGCGGAGGTATTCAATTGTCTGAATATATCAAAAAATTTTCAATCGTTTGAATTGTATGCATGTATTTGTTCATACTTATTAAGTTATCTTCTCATTTTTTCCATTATTCTATCCCTTAAAAATGAAGGCTTAAAATTATTGGTATTCAATTGGAAAGCAAAAATTGTTTTATATTTATACTGTTTTATGTTTTAAAAAATTTTTTGCGCCAGTTTAAACATCCTATTTTGAGGGTAAAATTAAGGTAGAAAATTCAGTAAAATTGGAGGAATACATTGTGAGAAAACCTGGTAAGATTGTTGTTGTTGGCACTGGTTTTGTTGGAGCATCAACTGCTTTTGCAATTATGGATGCAGGACTTGCAACAGAACTTGTTCTTATTGATTTGAATCGTGCAAAAGCTGAAGGAGAGGCAATGGATTTGAACCACGGAATATCATTTGTAAAGCCAGTTAAAATCTGGGCGGGCGATTATGAAGATTGCAAAGATGCAGATATAATAATTATCACAGCTGGTGCAAATCAAAAGCCGGGTGAGACAAGGCTTGACTTGACAAAGAAAAATGCACAGGTTACAAAATCGATTGTTGAGAATATTATTAAATATACAAAGGATGCTATATTGCTGATGGTGACAAACCCAGTTGATGTCTTGACCTATGTTGTGTATAAAGTATCAGGACTTCCAAAAAATCAGGTCTTGGGCTCTGGAACTGTTTTAGACAGCTCAAGGTTTAGATATCTTTTGGCACAGCATTGCCAAGTTGATGTGAGAAATGTTCATGCGTATATATTAGGTGAGCATGGAGACAGTGAAATTGCAGCATGGAGTCTTACAAATATAGGCGGCGTGAACTTTATGCAAGAGTGTCTATTGTGTGGTAAGAACTGCTCACCTGAGGTCAAAGAGGAAATATTCAACAAGGTCAAAAATGCAGCGTATGAAATAATTGAAAGAAAAGGAGCAACTTACTATGCAATTGCTTTAGCAGTGAGAAGAATTGTTGAAGCAATTATAAGAGATGAAAACTCAATCTTGCCTGTGTCTTCAGTAGTTGATGATGTTTATGGAATAAAGGATGTTGCTTTGTCACTTCCTGCAATTGTAAATAAAAGTGGAGTTGCAAAAGTTTTTGATATACCTTTGACAGATGAAGAAAAAGAAAAACTAAAAAATTCTGCACAAATTATTAAGAATGTAATAAATTCTCTTGATATTTAGAGTAAGTTTGGATATAAATTTGTAATAGGTAGTAAAGAGATAAGCCTTACCTTTTTGTTTAACAAGTCTTCAATACAGCTGTTGCAATTTTATTAGGTTAGTGGTAAAATAGCAATTAGTCTTAAAATTTTGAGTGGAGGTGAAAAAGTTTGGCAAATACAAAATCTGCTAAAAAGAAGATAAAAGTGATTAGACGCAGAACTATTGAGAATAAAATACAAAAGTTTAAGATGAAAAAGGCTATAAAGGAAGTAAAGAAAGCACTTTTAGCAGGTGACATTGAAAAAGCAAAAGAGCTCTATTCAAAAGCTGCAAAGCTAATTGACCAGACAGCTGCAAAGGGTGTTATCCACAAGAACAATGCTTCAAGGAAGAAGTCAAGATTAATGAAACTAATCAACAAGTATGCTGCTTTATCTGCACCACAACCAGAAAAGAAAGCTCAATAAAGAAAAAGGGCTGTCCAGTCTTCTGTGTTTGGATAGCCTTTTTATATTTCATTTAACAATCTGATACAAAAGCATCTCAAGCGCTGTCTCATCATCAATTTGTCCTCTTTTTATCATGTATTCATATTCTATTGTTTTTTGAATAATACTTTTAATCTTGTCTAAGGTAAACGCCTCAGATTGCTTTTTGTACTTGTCAACAAAAAATTCAAGTATCCCAAGCTGTTTTGCAAGTTGTTTTTTGTTTGGCTCTTGCGACTCTTTTATCATTCCCAGTATCTTAAAATGGCGCAGAATAAGAGCAAGAATCTTGCTCACACTTGTTTTAAGCTGATAAAGCTCTTTTAAATACCTAAAACCACTTTCAACATCCTTCGTTGCAAAAGCGTCAAGCATCTGGAAAATGTGGTCTTGTGGATTGTCTGTTAAAGTCTTTAAAATGTCATCGTGCGTAACCTTGCTCCTTTTCCCAAGGTATGAAATGAGCACTTGCAAGTAATTGTATATGAGCATCATATCTTTGTTATAGTGTATAATAATCTCTTGTGCCATGTTCTCTGAAATAACCTTGCCTTCCTTTGTCATGATGTTTTGAACCCATTTTATCAAGTCAGGCATAGAAGGGGTTGTAAACTCAGCTGAAAATGCTATTGATTTTAAACTGTTAAACAATTTATTTTCTTTCGCTTCATATTCTTTAAAAATTATATACACTTTATCGCTGTTAAAGTCTTTTAGCCTTTCAACTATGGCAGAGAGATTCAAATTTGAATTTGCTGAGTTGTATTTGAAAAAGTTTTTGAATATTAAAACTCGTGGCTGCAAATCAAACGATATTGAAATCATCTCGTTCATGATATCGTTGTAGTTTGCTTCCTCACCATCAAACTTTATAATGTTGTTTATATTGCCATTTACAATTGCCCTACTTATTCTCTTTGTATACTCATCAATTAAAAATACCTCTTGCCCATAAAACAGGTAAATCTTCTTAAACTCTTTTTTTAGAAGCTGAGAATTTAGCTCTTTTATTATCTCTTTTGACTTATCCATCTTCAAAAATCACCTCATATACGGATATACTAAAACTTCATTTTTGGTCTTTATAATTTTAATTGTACCATTTAAATCTGTCCTGAATATCTTTATATTTTTCTTTTCAAGCCTTTGTAAAACATCATCTGATGGATGACCAAACATATTGTTTTTACCAACAGAGATCACTGCAACCTTTGGCGCAACACTTTCTAAAAATTCCTCAGATGTTGCAGTATCACTACCATGATGACCAACTTTTAACACAGTCGCATGCAAATTGTATTTTTTGATATACTCTTTTTCTGATTCATACGAAGCATCCCCAGTAAAAAGCATGCTAAATCTATTTGAAATTATTTTTGTTACCACAGATGAGTTCTGGTCCTCTTCAACAGGTGGAAAGAAAAAGACTTTTAAGTCTTTGTAAGAAAAACCTTTTAAACTGTCGACTACAACTACATTTTTCCCTCTTAATTTTTTAAAGTTTTCGCTATAAACATCTTTTGACGTAACAACCGTCACGACTTTCATCTCACTTAAAAGATAGTCAAAATCACCTATATGGTCGTTGTGTTTGTGTGTAAGAACCAAGACATCAATCTTTGAAACATTGCTCTTTAAGATGTATGGCAAAACTATTCTCTTTAGGCTACTAAAATCCTCTGTCGTCGGACCTGTGTCAATGAGCATTGAAAACCCTTTGTATGTTATAAGGCTGCTATCACCTTGTCCAACATCAATTATGTTAATATTGAGTCTATTATATTCTATAAATATATGCAAAATAAATATTAGCACAAGTGTCAAAATAGTTGAATACATAAAGAGCTTGATAGCTTTTGGAATAACCTTTTTGTAAAGCAATACTAAAATAAGCATGTAGTAGGCAATAACCAATTTCTCATCCCAAAACACAATCTTAATGTGTGAAAACTTGATATGTGAAAGCTGAGAAATCCAAATTAAAGTTTTAACAATCATCTCAATAATCCACTTTAGCACAAAGATATCTATCTTAAATATCAATAGAAGGTAATATACAAGTCCAATTGGAACTAATACACCTGCTAAAGGTACTGCAACGAGGTTTGTCAAAAAGGAAATCAAAGAAAGTTCACAAAAGTAGTAAGCTAACAGTGGTAAAATCAAAATTTGAGCTGAAATGGACACTGCACACAGTGAAGATATATTTTTGGGAACTTTGAATTTAATAAAGTATTCGTAGATCATCTTGTAAAATATTGCTATAGACAACACACTTAAAAATGAAAGCTGAAACCCGATGTCAAAAAGATAAATAGGGTTTTTTAGTAGCATCAAAAGTGCTGCTACTCCTAAGCTGTTGATTGTATCTGGATTCCTGTAGATTATTCTGCCAAGATAATATATTATTGCCATGATAGACGCTCTTACAACCGAGGCAGAAAGCCCTGTTATAATTGCAAATACGACTATGACGCCAATTATTATGAAATTTACCCCTCTTCCATACACCTTTAAAACTCTTCTAAATAGAATCTCAACAAACGCACAAAGCACACCAACATTGCCACCTGAAACAGCAAGAAGATGTGCAAGCCCACTTCTTTGAAAATCCTTGTACACATCATCAGGAATTGTAGATTTATTGCCAAGAATTAAGCCATTTAAAAGTGATGATATTTCAGTTTTAAAAGAACTATTTATAAGATAGTTTAATTTGCTTGAGAACATGTTAAGATAAGTTAGAATATTGTGAGATGTAGAAACAATATACAGCTTTTTAGCATAAAGAGTATATAAAGTGCCTTTACCTTTTAAGTACTCTTTATAATCAAATCCATACCTGCTTGTCTTTTCTCTTGGTATCTTCAGTTTGCCATATACCTTTACAATATCTCCATAATAAAATTTTTTCTCTGTATTAGTGGTAATTCTTATGTTTACATGCCTTTTATTTACTTTTGTCTTTAAATAGAAAACAACTTTGTCTTTGCTAATCTCTGGAAACGAACAAACTTTTCCAATAATAATCGCTTCCTTATTATCTAAGGAAACTTCTGACTCAAACAAGTTAAAGACATAAAATGTTTTAAAAGAAGAATAGACAAAAAAGCATATTGCTAATAGAAAAAGTATAGTGTCAATCTTTTTCTCTTTTAAAAAATAAAAATTTAAAATAAAAAATAAAAATACCAAAACGAGAAGAAAAAGGAATAACAAGCTAAGATTGTGCACATTCCTTCCAAGCACAATACCAGCCATTGTAAATACAGCCAAAAACAAAGCTCCTCTTCTCATCTTCTTGCTACCTTTCTTTCTAACTCCTCTATAACCTCTTTTCCTATATTCAAATTACCTCTGCCAATTCCTATCTCAATATCAGGTTTGTTAGTTCCGTGAAAGTCACTTCCGCCGCTCACAATTAAGTCAAGTTTCTTGGCAATCTCTAAGAGCTCTCTTGTCTCTTTGTCTGTGTGGTCCGAATGATAAACCTCAAGTCCGTCTAAGCCATATTCTTTTAGTTCTTCAAATATATTCTCTGGTCCTTCTTCAAGGTATAAATATTTGTGTGGATGTGCCAAAATTGCAAGTCCATTTGCTTCTTTTATAGCTTCAATTGCCTCATAGGGCTTTAATTTTTCTTTTTTAACATATGCAGGCTTCCCAAAACCCAGAAGATTTTCAAACACAGCCTTTGTACTGTCAAAATATCCCTTTTGAACAAGTACTCGGGCAATATGAGGTCTTCCTATTACATCACCTGAGGCGACCTCCTCAACATCCTCCATTGAAATGTCATATCCCATTTTTCTAAGCTTTTCTATTATCTTTGGGTTTCTCTCCTTTCTAAACATCTCAAGCATTTTTAATCTGTTTTGTAATGTCTTGTTGTCAACATCTATAAAAAGTCCTAATATATGCATTTCTATCTCAAAGTCTGCACTGATTTCAACCCCGCTTATAACTTTTAGACCAATCTCCTGTCCTTTCTTCAAAGCAATCTTTACACCATCTGTTGTGTCATGGTCAGTAATTGCAATGGCAAAAAGTCCCTTTCCTTTTGCGAGCTCAACAACATCCTCTGGTGAATATGTGCCATCTGAAAAGTTTGTATGAACATGCAAATCTATCAAGTTCTTTCACCTCTTTTCTGAAATATTATACCGCAAAAGCAAAAATCAAAAAAGGTGGTCTAACAAAAAGACCACCTTCTAACGTAACCTTTAAAGCTTTGCTGCAATATCTCTTGCAATCAAAACGCCGTTTACACTTGCTTGCATCAAACCCCTTGTAATTCCTGCACCATCGCCTCCAAAATAAAGGTTCTGGATTGTAGTACATTCAAAGTTTTGCTTTACTTTTACCTCATTTGAATAAAACTTTACTTCAACCCCATAAAGAAGAGTGTCAAACGATGCAACACCTTGGACAACATAATCTAAAGCCTCAATCATCTCTTTTATATCAAGCATAATCCTGTACGGCAAAACAAGGCTCAAATCACCTGCAACTGCATCTTGCAAAGTGGGAACGACAGAATTTCTCCTTATTCTCTCTTCGTTAGACCTTCTTCCTCTAACGAAATCACCATACCGCTGCACAAGAACTTTGCCACCAGATAGCATATTTGCAAGCTCTGCAATGTACTTTCCATACTTTATACTGTCTTTGAACGGATCTGTAAAATGTTTTGAAACAAGCAGTGCAAAGTTTGTATTGTCACTTTTAATGTTTTTATAACTGTGTCCGTTTACAACTGCCAAATTGTCATAGCGCTCAACAGCAACATACCCGCCCGGGTTCATACAAAATGTCCTTACCTTGTCATCAAAGGTTTTTGTATAGTAAATAAATTTGCTCTCATACAGGTGCTCAGTAATGCCCTTCCAAATGTGATTGAGAGTTTCAACTCTAACGCCTATGTCAACTCTATTGTTTTCGCATGGAATATTGTATTTTTCTATTATTTTTGAAAGCCAGCTTGCGCCCTCACGTCCAACGCATATAACAACATTTTTCGCGAGGTAGCTTTTCTCATCTTCAGCTACAACGCCTATAACTCTATTATTCTCAACTATCAAGTCTTTTACAGGTGTTTTGAATTTTATTTCTACATTGTTGTTTAAAAGAAAATCTTGAAGTCTTTTATATATCTTTTTTGCCTCTTCAGTTCCCAAATGCCTTATTGGGCTTTCGACAAGCGTGAGGTTTGCAACAGTTGCCTTTCTTTTTATCTCTTCAATGACTTGACTATTTGTGCCATAGACTTTTGTATCTGCTCCATTTTCAAGGTAGATATTGTCTACGTATTTTATCAGCTCATACGCTTTGCTTTGGCCAACATATTCTTGAATTCTTCCTCCTACATTTGGAGAAAGCGAAAGTTTACCATCAGAAAAAGCCCCAGCACCAGAAAAGCCTGTTGTTATATTGCAAGGTTTGCAATTAGCGCATACATTTGTAACTCTTTTTGGACACTCACGTGACTCAATGTCTCTTCCTTTTTCAAACATAATTATCTTTGCGTCTTTGTTTTGTTTTATTAATTCATACGCAGTAAATATACCACATGGACCTGCTCCTACAATGATAACATCGTACTTCATTTCTGTTTTTCACCCTTTTGAAATTTAAATTCCCTTTGAAATATTACTATAAAATGTGGTATTTGTCTATTAGAAATTTACATACTTTTTTAACACAGCAGAAAAGAAAAATCTATATGTATAGGGTATTATATTAGTTAGAAAGATAAAATTTAACAAGGAGGTTTATTCCTTATGAAAAGAAAGATTCTCACCTTGTTAATAGCTTTGGTATTTGGACTTTCAATAATAATACCCGTTTTTGCAGAAGAAAATACAACTTCTTCAGCTGTACCAAATACTCAAACTGTAATCAGTGCAACGTATACCACAACAGTAAGTTCAACTTATCAAACAACTACAAACACCACCAGTTCTTCAACATCATCGACAACCTATAATTCTACTTATAGTGTAAGCACACCAGAGGTTATTCCACCAATTAGCAATGACAATATAACTCTCAAAGAGTCTGAAAAGTTAACAAAAGAGCAAAAGAAGAATATCTCCAAGCTAATATTACAAATCAATCAGCTGAAATCAAAATTTAATAAAATCAACGCTGAGGTAAATCATCTGCGGGCAAAAATTAACAATTACATTGTAGCTGCTCAAAGATATGATAAAAAGTTCTTTAACCAAGAGTTGGAAAAGATAATCAATGAGGCAAATAAACTAATTTCCCAAATCAAAAAAGAAATAAATAATAAAAAGCTTCCATCCTCACAAATTGATGTATACTCAAAACAGCTTACACAAAAATTAAATGAGCTTAAAGTCTACCAAGAAACTTATAAAAATGAAACAACTGTAGCACAAGCTGTTTACGAAATAAAGCTCTTAGCAACGCAAATCCAGCCAACTGTAAAAGATAAGGTATATCAAATAGAACAAATAAACAATCAAATAAAGATAAAGACAAAAGAATATGAACAAGCTAAAAAAGAAAATAACTATAATAAAATGGTAACTACTTTGAACGACTTGATTGCTCTTTATCAGCAAAAGGTTAACAAAATTATTGAAGTTAAGAATTTATATATAGATACAGCGACAAAGATTGAAAATATAATGAAAAATTCTTTAAAGCTGCCTGTACAAAACAAGAACCAAAATATTCAAAAAGAACAAAATAAAGAAAAAGAGAGAAAAAGAAAAAAATAAGAATGAGAATAAAGGAAATGGTAAGAAAAAGTGAGATTAATATTTAAAATACAAAAACTGCTCCCCCAAAAATAAGGAAGAGATAATATGGTTGTAGTACACAAAAAGATTAGGTGTATACCGCCATGCCTAACAAGGTATACACCTAATTTTTTTCTATCAAATACTTCCAATATTTCTTTGGCATATTTTGCCGCTGTAATTTTAAATTCTTTCTTTCTTCAATTGCCATAGTCTTGAAATAAAGTTTCCACAGCTTTTGATACAAATTCTCATCATCTGAAAAGCTTGCATTTAAATTCATCCCATTGAGGAACTTTATCATTCTGGTATCATAAATCGAAAGTTTGCTCCTTTTTTTGTCATGTATGATCCATTTGAAACTCTTCAACCTCTCTTTGAAAAAGTAAGAAATTGGAACCAAGATATCATTTGTAGGTTCAAATTGAGCATAAAGTACTCCACCCTTTATTTCATTAAACCTCATGAGCCCCATATACTTTCCTATTTCTCTGCTTACATTTTTGGATGCTTTTTCAACAAAATTGACAACATCATCATGGTAAAGATACTTAACTTTTTTGCCATGCTTTAAAATAAGCTTTATATATTTATAGATATACGTTTCTTTGTTCTGAGCCTCAGATAGAAAACAATAATATACCTTTTTAAATGTGATTTTATCAGATGCATTTATTACTTTTTGCCGAAGTTCCTGACTTCTATTTTTATCCAAAGCTACATAAACCGGACTATCAAAAAACATTGGCTGATATTTATCTTTTTCTACAATGACAACTTCATCTTCATTAATATGTGTGGATAAAATCTCATCTATACATGTCAAAAGCCCATCGAATGTTCCATCATACGAAAAAACATTATACATTCTAAATCTCCCCAGTAATCACAGATGTGAAAACCTCTTTGTCAAAAAAGGAAAGCTGCTGCACTCTTTGCTGAGCTGCTGCTTTTTCTGTCAATTGCAATTTTATTTTTTCTGGCTGAAGGTCAATCAAATGCCTTTCATAAGTCTTACCGTTGCACATTATGAAAAACTTTGCTCTTTTTAAGACAACCCCTATCTTTTTCAAGTCGTCAAAGTCAAGAGAATGAAATACTCTGTTTTTGATAATCCTTCTCGCACTTTTTATCCCTATTCCCGGCACTCTTATTAGCTCTTCATAGCTTGCCTTGTTTATCTCAATAGGGAACTTATTAAGATTTCTCAATGCCCACATCACCTTTGGGTCAACTTCAAGGTCAAGGTTTTCGTCCTTCTCAAAAAGCTCATCAGCAGTAAAGTTGTAAACTCTAATCAGCCAGTCTGCCTGATATAGTCTATGCTCTCTTAAAAGAGGCGGTTTTTCTACCTTTAAGATTCTCGGATCATTGTTCACCGGTGTATAAGCAGAATAGTAAACTCTTTTTAGTTTAAACTTTCTATATAAATGCTGACTTAAGCTTATAATCTTATAATCACTATCGTCTGTTGCACCTATTATCATCTGAGTGCTTTGACCTGCTGAGACAAAATTTCTTTCTTCTTCACCTACTCTTGTTATAAACTCCATTGGTTTTAAAATGCTCTCTTTTGTTTTGTTTGGACAAAGAAGCTTCAGGCTCTTTTCAGACGGAAGTTCAATATTGACACTCATTCTATCTGCTAAAAAGCCTGTTTTCCTAATCAAATCAAGTGATGCATATGGGATTGCTTTTACGTGAATATACCCATTGAACTGATAATTGTGGCGTAAAAGATATACTGTTTTGTATAACATCTCCATTGTCCAGTCAGGAGAGTTTTTGATAGCAGAACTTAGAAAAAGCCCTTCAATGTAATTTCTCTTGTAAAAATTCATGGTAAGCTCAGCAACCTCATGAGGAGTAAAAGTTGCCCTTTTTATATCATTGCTCTTTCTATTGATACAATAGGCACAGTCAAAGATGCATTCGTTTGTAAAGAGAATCTTCAAAAGAGATATACACCTGCCGTCATCTGTCCAGCTGTGGCAAATACCCGCTGTAAAGGTTGAACCAATACCATAATTTGTTTCACGTTTACTACCGCTTGAAGCACAAGAAACATCGTACTTTGCTGCTGCTCCTAATATCTGTAACTTTTCAAGTATATCCATTTCAATCACTTCTTTTGTCAAACTATGCTTTATAACAATATAATACCCGAATATATATTCTATTTCAACAGAAAAACCAAAAAACAAAGTAGGGGCTCCTGTGAAAAACCAAATTGAAGAGCCCCTTTTCATCAGTTGATTGTTCAGAAATTTCTATTTTCTTAATATCATAACTTCTTTTGCACTCATCATCACTTTGCCACTTAAGGTCTTTTGAGAGATCAGTTCATAAAATTCTTGTGGCAAATCAATATAAACATCATAGTTATTGAAATTCAAAAGGAAAATATACTCTTTACCATCTTTTATTCGTTTTGTAACCTCAACTCCTTCTGGTACAGGCAGAATTGGTTTCACACCAGCCATATCCGCATAGTACTTAATAAGTCCTTCTATAAACCTCTGCTCTGGCCTTGTACCTATATACACTGCCTTTCCATTGCCATATGTATTTTCCAAAATAGCAGGCATTCCTTTGTAATAATCTTGCTCATAATATCCAAGCGCCTTCGCACCTTCAAGATGAATTACATCACATATAAAGTCACATTCATACCTTCCATCAAGTGTGCCAAGTGGCTTTTCAAGAATGATTGCATTTTTCATATCTGGAAAGAGTGCATCAATCTCCTCAATCCAGATTCCCAAAAGTTTTCTAAACCAACCAGGATATCCTCCAAGAATTACCCTGTCGTTCTCATCAACAAGACCTGAGAGGAAGGTGGTAATAAATATTCCTCCATTTTTCACGTACTGCTCTATATTCTTTGCAGTATTGCTATCGAGCAAATACAAAAGTGGTGCAACAACAAGTTTATACCTTGATAAATCTTCGGTTGGGTCAACAACATCTACGTTTGTTTTGAGTTTATACAAAGCCTTGTAATACGAATCAATGTGCTCTAAATATGAAATGTCATTTCTAAATCCCATACTCTCTTCAAGCGCCCACCAGTTCTCCCAGTCAAACAAAAGTGCTACCTCACTTTTGTTTACTGACTCCAAAACCTCATCTAAACGCAAAAGTTCATCGCCAATTTGTTTTAACTCTTTGCTAACCCTTGTATTCAAGTGGCCGGCATGCGGTACCATTGCAGAGTGAAACTTTTCACACGACCCAACCGACTGTCTCCACTGGAAGTACAAAACAGAGTCTGCACCATGAGCTATTGCATGGTAGCTCAAGAGTCTTATCATGCCAGGACGTTTTGCTGAATTATACCACTGCCAATTTGTCTGGCTTGGTGTCTGTTCCATTAATATAAATGACTGGTCTCTTTTCAGCCCTCGCATAAGATCATGTTTGAAAGCTATAGAATGTGGAGAGTCTTTGATCGAGGGATAATTGTCCCAAGAAACTACATCCATATACTGTGCCCATTTATGGTAATCGAGTGGTTTAAATGGGCCCATAAGGTTTGTTGTAACAGGCACATCTGGCATGTATTTTTTGATGATATCAACTTCCATTTTATAAAGATTTAGCAAACTATCAGACATAAACCTCTTATAATCAAGCGAAAGTCCTTGGAATGAGCTTTTTTGTCTACCTGGCATATATTCATACTCTTCATTTAGATATGATGGAACTTCAATCTCATCCCAATCATAAAAGGTATGACCCCAAAATGCAGTATTCCAGCGTTTGTTGAGTTCATCTAAGGTTTTGTACTTTTGTTTTAACCATTCTCGAAAGGCCTTTGCACAATTATCACAATAGCAATATGGTCCATATTCATTACTTATATGCCACATTATAACTGCCGGATGGTCCTTGTATCTTTTTGCCATCTCTTCAACAATTCTTTTTGCAGCTTCTTGAAAGTTTTTGCTGTTTGGACAGTAGTTTTGCCGAGCACCATGTTTTCTCTTTCGTCCATAAATATCAACTGGCAACACATCAGGATACTTTTTTGACAGCCAAGCAGGTTGAGATGCTGTTGGTGTTGCTAAGATAACATGAATACCATTTGAATAGAGTTTATCAATTATTCTGTCAAGCCACTCAAACGTAAACTTGTCCTCACTTGGCTGAAGCTGAGCCCATGAAAATATTGGCATTGACACTGCATTTACATTGTAGTACTTCATAAACTCAATATCTTGTTCCCAAACATCTTCTGACCACTGGTCAGGATTATAATCTCCGCCATAAAGGAATTTTTTTAATTTGATTTTGCCCATAGAAACAAAGCCTCCTTTTTCGGTGTTTATTCAATTGGAAATCCAATTACGCTTAAAAGCGCCATGTTACCAAGTCGTGTGTCCAAACGGGACATCTGAACAACAATGTTTTGATCACTTTCAACAACCAAAGAATAGGGAACTTCTTTTGGAATAATTAGACCTCCTATCTGCTCTGGCTTGTTTAGCCATGCATGAATTGTCCTTTTTGCCTTGACAACAAAATAATCACTTTCAAGCGGGTCTCTGTCTTCAAAAAAGACTGTGAGTTTCACCTTTGCATCAACATCTCCAGTATTCACTATGCACAGGCACTCATGTCCAGGGATTGACATTGAACCCTCAGATGGAATGTATCCATCTGGAATTACCCACACTTTTTTGCCCAAGGCCTTCATTTACAAGCCCTCCTAAGCATTTTTATTTCTAAATATTTAGAAACAAATAATTCATTGCATCTTCTTGCATGTATAAATTGAATTGATGAGAATTTGGATAAAATTTGTATGAAAAATTATGTCTACAACCTGCTCTGCTATAATACTCTTCAATCTTGGCTACAGCACTTTTCATTGCATCAACTGGAAATTGAGAATCTTCGCTACACTGCATTACAAAAAGTTTTCTTGGAAGGATAAGCCCGGCTATATCTGGCAAGTCTAAAAAGCGTGTAAAGCCGGGAATATGTACCATGAATGTATGATTAGCAGTTTGACCTAACATTCTTGAAAACTCAGACATAAAAGCTATTATTATGCTTACCTTAATCTCTTTTTTTATAGCGCTTAAAAATAAAGTTCTAAAACCGCCTAAGGAAAATCCCATACACGCAATTCTACTTTTATCAACATCTTCTCTTTTCAAGAGATAATTTAGCCATGCAATGTCTTCGTTAATCAAGATACTTGGCCAGTTTGTCCCATAAAAATTGATATTCTTAAATATTATCCCTTCAAGCTCAGAAGAAATCCTATTAAAAAGCTTAATAAATTCGTAGCTACCCTCAGCAAGACTTGTCAGCTGTTCATAGGTTTTATTATCAACAAATATCTTTATTAGCTCTTGGGGAAGCCTTCTTTCCCCAAAATAAAACGCATCAGGGCAGAAAACTGCAAATCCTCTTTCAAGCAGGTCAAGAGCCCATCTTTTTGATGAATAAAACTTTTCTCTGTACTCTCTTAAAAAAGGCTTTGTACTATCATCCATAAAGATTCTCTCTTTTCCGTAGTAATAAAATCCACCATGGTCATGCAAAACTACAACAACAGGATAAGGTGGATTTGAATTGGATGGTTTTAAAAATGCTGCCTCTGATTCAATACCATTTAAGTTAGCTGTTACTATTTCTTCTATGAAGGCTTCATAGTGTATCTCTTTTTTGTTTCTTTCAACAAAGCACAAATCTAAGTTTAAATAAAGCAAAGCTTGTAACTTTTCAAGCGCACTCTTTTGAAATTCAAAAATATATGAGTTTAAGATATCATATGCCCATTGTGTATTATGGGCATCAGGTTTGTTGTGAATTCCAATATATTCTTCAAATATCTTTAACATTTGTAAATTTTCCTTTCAAACTTAGCCTTTATAAATATTTTTCGTCAAGTTTTATTATATTATATCAACTAAAATCAGTGTCTGTTAAGCCACTTTAGCATGTTAGATATTAAGATTGATATAAGAATTTTAAGATGAACAAAAAGGTTGCAATTTTGTACTTTTGATTTTATAATTTAGTATGAACAACTTAAAGATGCGCCCGTAGCTCAGAGGATAGAGCGTAGGACTTCGAATCCTGTGGTCGGGGGTTCGACTCCCCCCGGGCGTGCCAGATATGATATACCAAGGATTTAAGGTGGTAGTAAAAGTTGGAAATGGGGATTAAAAAGTAACAAGTTCTTTGGTGAATACATACCACAGGATTTACTATATTGCTACATAACTGTAAGACGAAAACAAGAATGATTTTAAACAAAATAAAAGATAAACCTCCTTTCTGTTAATAAGATAAACATCAATCTTCTGGAAAGGAGGTTTTTGTTATAATAAATATTTTGACTAAAACATTACTTAGATTTTTTTGGTTTTGTAAATTATAGGAAAACCTGTCTTCTTGCTTTCTAAAATTCCTACTTCAGATAGTATCCTAAGATGTTGAGAAAGATTAGGTGGAGAACATTTAAGTGTTCTATGAAGATCATTTACACAAGATGGAGATTCATGTAATATTTTTATTATCCTTAATCTCAAAGGATGTCCAACCGCTCTAAGTAATTTAGCGCTCAGTTCATCTTTATTCATGAAATATCACCTTTTTGTAGATTTTGTCAAAACTCATTTTTAGCTTTCATTT